>Ga0208570_1000493_pt1 | contig 14291 bp, 12 predicted proteins | sample DeeseametaMP1202_FD_184192 | JGI IMG/M metagenome (GOLD analysis project Ga0208570, IMG submission 184192) | Marine microbial communities from the Deep Indian Ocean - MP1202 (SPAdes) | ecosystem: Environmental > Aquatic > Marine > Oceanic | place: South Indian Ocean | collected 2011-03-08
TGACATCGCACCCTACCGGGAAGAGGTGAGGGAGCGGTGGGGCATCGATATCTAGGTCCGCGTAGGCATAAACAACGGCCTGGTGGTTGTGGGGGAGGTCGGTTCCGACCTGCGGGTGGAATACACCGCCCTGGGCGATGCCATCAACCTTGCGGCCAGGATGGAGTCAACGGCCCAGCCGGGCACCGTACAAATCTCGTCGGACACCCACCGGCTGGTGGAGCCGTTGTTTGATTTCGAGGACCTGGGACTGACCGAGGTCAAGGGTAAGTCACAGCCGGTCCGCACCTAACAGGCCCTGGGGGTCAAGGCCGAGCCCGGCAGCCTCCGCGGCATCGCAGGGCTACAAACCCCACTTATCGGCCGTGATGAGGAGTTTGCCAAGCTACGTGAAATGCTCAATGGCCTTCGCGAAGGGCGGGGTGGGATAGTCGCCCTCATCGGGGAAGCGGGAATAGGCAAAAGCCGGCTGCTAGACGAACTGAATTCCGAATGGGTCAAGATCGCCGGCGAAGACGCCCCTTGGGTCGTGAGCCGAGGAGTGTCCTACGACACCACCCGGCCGTATGGCTTGTTCATGCAACGTATCCTTCAGATGTTTGGAATAGCGGACAATGATTCCCGGGAAACGGTGCTTGAGAAGGCCGCGGTCGCGCCAGTTGGGCTTCCCGACCAAGTCCATGCGCCAGTGGTCCGTACTTTGGAAGCGTTGTTGGCCATTGGCACCGATTCAGATGGCCCACAATTGAAGGGTGCAACCCTCCAGCAGGAACTGTACGATGCCTGCCATAGCATGTGGCGTGAATTCGCAAAGATTGCGCCCACAGTCCTAGTGCTGGACGATCTGCATTGGGCCGACCCCGCATCAGTTGATTTGCTGATCGACCTATTTCCGCTGTTTGATGAGATGCCTCTGCTGCTGCTCTCCTCATTCCGTCCCGAACGGCAGGCCCCGGCTTGGCGTCTAAAGCAGGCCGCCGAGACCGAATATCCCCACCGCTACACAGAGATATCATTGAGTGCGTTGTCTGAAAATGACGCCGATGAATTGTTTGGGAACCTTCTAAACATCTCTGACGCGCCGCCCCAGCTCCGTCAGATGATTCTGTCCAAGACCGAGGGCAACCCACTTTTCGTTGAAGAGTTTACCCGTACTCTTATAGACTCCGGCGCAGCGATCCATGACGAAACAGGCCTGCATTGGAGCCCCGACGCCAAGGTCGAGGATATTGCCATCCCCGAAAACCTCCAGGCGTTGTTTACTTCGCGGATCGACCGGCTTGCGGAGGGCGCCCGCCGCACGTTGCAACTCGGTTCGGTGATCGGCCGTTCATTCCACCACCGGGTCCTGGAGCGAATATCAGAACCCACAACCACCGTCGACCGTGAGATCAGCACCCTACAACGTTCTGAACTTATTCAGGAGGCCAGCCGCCTGCCGGAATTGGAATACAGCTTCCGGCACGACCTGACCCGTGATGCGGCTTACAGCTCCATCCTGCTCCGAGCCCGGAAGGAGTTTCACCGGCGCGTCGGCGAGACCGTAGAGGAACTGTTCGGCGACAAACTGGAGGAACAGGCCCATCGCTTGGCCCATCATTTTTACGAGGCCGGGGCCGATGAGCGGGCCCTTGAGTATTCGTTGATCGCGGGAGAATCGGCCGCGCGGCTCTACGCCCACCATGAAGCCAACGCCCATTACGACCAGGCGATAGAGATATTGGACCGGGTAGAGTCAGACAGCCAACAGCGCATACAAGCCTATATAGCCTGTGGCCGTTCATTGAAGCTGAGCGGCGATTACGAAGATGCGTTGGCTATTTACCAGAAACTAGGCGGCCCAGAGGTGTCTAAAGGGGACCGGACGGTGGAATTGGCGGCGGTGGTGGCACAGTCCACCGTGCTGGCGATGCCGATGCTGACCTCAGACCCCGACCAATGCCGGGAAATCTCCAACAGCGGTCTAGCGCTTGCCCGTGAGTTGCAGGACCACCGCGCTGAATCGAAGGTGCTCTGGAATCTGATGTTGGTGGAGTTCTACGAAGGCGAGAACCGCGAAGCGGCCGTAAATTACGGTGAGCAATCGATGGCTATCGCCCAAGAACACGGACTCGAAGAGCAACTGGCCTTCACCCTCAATGATCTGGCCAAGGCCTATTTCACCGTTGATAGGGGAGACGAGGCCTGGGCGGCAATCAGTGAATCCCAAGACCTGCTCAGAGCGATGGGCAACCTGCCGATGCTCGATGACAGCCTGATCACCTCTGCGGGAGGCTATTTTTTCCTGGCCAGGTTCCAGGACGCTTTGGCCTCTGCTGAGGAATGCACCGAGGTTAGTGAAGCCATCGGCAACACCCGCGTTAAAGCGATAAGTCAGTACGTGCTTGGCGCCATTCACATGGAATTGGGCGAGATCGGGAAAGCCATGGCCGCTTTGGAAGAAGGCATCCCCATGCTTGAAAAGATGGGGTGGCATCTGCCGTTGACGCCAAGGTTGAGGCTGGCGCTCTTTTGCGGGATGGCCGGTGATCTGAAAGGAGCTTTAGATATGGCTTCCAAAGCTCTGGAAAGTGGGGCCAACCGCCCGTTCGCTTTCGCCGCCATGGCACAGGCCCATCTGAGCGCCGGGGACAATGTCAAAGCCTAAGAGTTTATGGCTGAGGCGTGCAATGAATTTGAGGGCGGTGAATCAGACCCCAAAGCCGCATACTCGATCTTTCAAGTGATCGAAGGTGACGTAGCCCAGGCAAATGAGTGCTGGGAAGATGCCTTGCACCTTGCCGAACGGACCATCGGCGTCATGGAAGAGATGGGGCAATTGGTAACATGGCCAGATATGCTCCGCTGTAAAGGGGTGGCGCTGGCCGGGCTGGACCGTCTGGATGAAGCACAGTCTGCTTTGGGCCAAGCGCTGGCAATAGCTGAATCCCAAAACTCGCGGCGCGCCCTGTGCCACATACTTCCGGCTCTGGCGGACCTGTCCGGACGGCGCGGCGACCCGGATAAAGCCAAGGAGCTACTCCTTCGGGCTCAGGAGATGGTGACCGTGATGGCCGACGCCACCGGCTCTGACGAGATGCGGGCCATGTTCATGAACTCAGCCAAGATAAAGGCCCTGATGAACTCCCCGTAAAACTGGCAGTTCTAGGCCGACAAACGTTATGTAATTTGGGCAGCCCTGTCATTGCCGAGGCGCCCAAAACCCAAGGAGAACAACCGTGGAAGCCCCAGTATAGAGATCAGGGCTGGGCCGGTATGCGGGATTGGCTTGGGACACCTCTCCGCCATCGGCTTGTGAAAGATTCTGGGTTTCTATCGTTCGAAGATGCGAGAACCTTTGCGCGGTCTTTGGGTCTGACCAGCGGGAAAGAATGGGAAGCATACTGTCGGTCGGGTGCTAGACCCCGAGATATACCCGGTAGCCCAGACAGCCTATATAGAGACCAGGGCTGGGCCGGTATCAAGGATTGGCTTGGCGCACCTCCCCGGTATCGGTTCAGAACATTCGAAGATGCGCGTTCCTACGTTTGGACATTAGGAATCAAGAGCCAAGCAGAGTGGTCGAAGTATTGCAAATCTGGTGGGCGTCCGTCGGACATACCAGCCACCCCTCGTGGTGTATACAGGCACCGGGGATGGGCTGATTGGGGTGACTGGTTGGGGACTGGCTACGTTTCGGTCAGCAAGCAGAATTTTTGGTCTTATGAAGATGCCAAGGACTTTGTTTGGACTTTAGGGATTAAAACGACGAGGGAGTGGCTGCGGTACGCTAAGTCAGCTAAGCGGCCAGCATACATCCCAATTAGTCCCCACATGGTATACAAAGACAAGGGCTGGGCTGGTGTTGGGGATTGGTTAGGGACCGGGATCATCGCCCACCAAAACAGAGAATGGGCTCCGTTCAAAGAGGCCCGTGCTTTCGTCCGCTCATTGAACCTCACCGTTGGGTGGAGAGAATCTCATTACCGACCGGGATGCTCAAGGCGTGGGATTAACCTCATCGTTGTGTGGAGAGAATACTGCAAATCTGGCGAACGGCCAGTTAATATACCTACCGATCCCGCAAGGATATACAGAGACAAAGGTTGGGCCGATATGCGGGATTGGCTGGGGAAATAAGTGCATAGAAAAGTGCACGTCCGTATCCTGTTGTCCCGTGTTTTTATCCCTCACCAGGGGTCACCGTTACACGATGGCGGTGGCCCTTTTCTATTGGCGAGACGAAGTAAAACGACCAACAATCCACAATGAAGTGGCGGTGACAGTAGAGCTAATCGAATCGATTAAGGCATCTGCGATGCTAGCATGGCGCCCGGGAACAAATGATTGGTGATATTCATCGGAAATCCCAAACAAACTAGAAAACATGGCCACCGTAATTACCCAGCGCAGGTTGATCTCAGAATTCCAAGCTCGAATAGCCAATAGGAGAAAAACCGCGAGTCCGGAGAAAAGGACTATGTGCCCGATTAATGGTATTGGTTTTAGAGGAAATGGCTGAGAAACTTCGTGGCCTGATAAAGACGAAAGGTAGAAGATCAGGCACATCCAACATATCGTTGCGCTGGACCATCCAATTCCAGAAATGTTCATAGTTTAGTCAGTTTCGACCTTCCTGATGAAATCCATGACGGTACGAGCCAGAATGTCGGGGATTTCTACCTTCATGTTGTGACCCACACCATCGAAGGTCTTCAAACAAGCGTTAGGAATATTCTCCGCCATCAGGTGTTGGGCGTCCAAGGGCGTGATTTCGTCTTGATTGGACGCCATGATTAGAGTCGGCGCATAAATTTGGGGCAGCAGAGAGGTGAGGTCCTGAGCCAGTAGACATCCCTGCAAGCCCAAGACCATCTCCGCCGCAGTTTTCTCGCCGGAGGACGCGTACCATTCAACGAGTTCAGGCTCAAAGTTTGGGCCAAACCGCTCTTTGGAGTTAGACGCGAGCCAAGCCTTGGTTCCCTGTTCTTCCAAAGTCCGCCTCCAAACGCTGGGGTCGATTGTCGCTCCCATCTGGGCGAGCTTGGGCGTTGATGCCACCAGACTCAGGCTGTGAGTACGATCTGGGAAGTCATGGGCAAATTGCAGACTTACGATACCGCCCGCTGAAGCTCCCACCACGTGTACTTTATCAATCTCCAAGCTGTCCAAGACCGCCGTGATATCAGCGGCCAACCCCGGCAGTGTGAAGTTCCCATCCGAAGGACCATCTGTGCCCGCATGTCCCCTCATGTCGAACCTGAGAACTTTATGGTGCCGTGCCAGCGTCGGCACCCAGGCCCGCCAACGATGAAGATTGCCTCCCGCAGCGTGGTGGAGCAGCACCACGCTTTTGGATCGCCAGGGTTCGGTATAGTCGTCCCAATGGTAGTGGAATCGGGACCCGTTCAACGTCAAAAACGGCATTCTTAATAACCCTCGTTCGATTCGATATATCGGTCAGCTCTGGCTAACTCGAATCGACAATGCATCGATACTCCGTTAACATTCCGCAATGGTCAGGCGATAGTCCCATCTGGCGGTACCATTTCGTGTACCCCGTGATCAATTGGCCAACACTCTACGCTCCGAGGACGACGTATTGAAGAGCGGATACGAGGTAATCCAGTCAGACACCTACACCAATTGACCGGTTTGTGAGAGACCAGCGTGACTGGTCGCGGTAACTATGACAAGTTTCCCATTCTGGGCTGACATAAGAAACCAAGCCGTTTTGCGAAGGAATCAGCCATGAGCAACGACCCAGTCAACCTCTACGACTATGAGGAGAGAGCCAAGCTTACCCTACCCCATAACGATTGGGATACCATCGACGCCGGGGCCATGGACATGTTCACTACCCGGCGCAATCGGACGGCCTTTGAAGCCTTGACCCTGCGCCCCCGATTTTTGCGAAGCGTCGAGGAAAGGAATCTTTCGACCACGGTCCTGGGCGAAAAGATAAGCATGCCGGTTGTGCTGGCACCAGCAGGCAGCCACATGCGAGCCCACCCCGATGGTGAGGTGGCCACCGCTCGGGGGGCAGGGATGTCCGACACCTTGATGATGTTAAGCACCTCGTCTAACTGCAGCATGGAAGAGGTTTCCCAGGCGGCAACCGGCCCTTTGTGGTTCCAGCTATACCATCGAGGCTATGAGCTGACGGAGATGCTGGTGCACCGGGCCGAGGAAGCCGGATTCAAGGCGATCGTTTTGACCGTAGATACGCCGGTACCTAGCCCCAAAGAAAGGGATCTGCGCAACAACACTACCCGGACGCACGAGCTGGGGAATTTCCGGGGGATGGACCGGCCCCGGAACGAAATCAGCGGCACCGATGAGACCCCAGGCTGGGACGTTTCCCGCACTGAGCCTCTCACCTGGGCGGAGCTGGACTGGCTGAGGGGTCTGACCCGACTGCCCTTGGTTCTGAAGGGGATCCGGACCGCCGAGGACGCCCATGTGGCGGTTGAATCTGGTGTCAACGGCATCCAGGTCTCTACCCACGGCGGCCGGCAATTGGACATGACCATGGGAGCGATCGAGATGCTACCGGAGATCGCAGATGCAGTGAAGGGCCAGGCCGAAATCTACCTCGATTCGGGTGTACGCCGAGGTAGTGATGTTATCAAGGCGTTAGCCCTTGGCGCCCGGGCAGTAGCCATCGGGCGGCCTCTTTTCTGGGGTTTGGCCGTGGACGGTGCCAACGGAGTGCACGGAGTACTGGAACTGATGCGGGAGGAAGTAGACCGTGCGATGGCCTACTGCGGCCAAGCTTCAGTAGAAAACTTGGATCCGAACCTCATCGGCATACCATCCGACTGGGGTTCCGGTTCTCGCATGGCACCATAAGTGAAGGGAGGGGCCTGACGGCCAGCCTGTGGAAGTCCAGCAGCATGTCTCGCCTTCGGTGCGGTTCCCTTAAAGATAGATAGTTTTGTAAGGAGGGTCAAAATTGCAAACCAGGGAAATGACAGCCAACCCATCGCATCTCATAGTCGAGCAACTCGTTGCTTCAGGGGTCAAATACGTTTTCAACAACTCAGGTTCTCGCGAAGCCTTGTTCTTCAACGAACTACACTCGCGTCCTGATATACATGGCATCCTGGGACTCCACGAAGGCGCGGTTACCGCGATGGCCGGGGGATATACCCAGGCCAACTTGGTACCCGGTGTAATGGTCGTTCACCTTGGAGCGGGACTCGCCCAATGCATGGGACAGTTGATAAACGTTTGGACGGGCAGCTTGCCCGTGGTGGTGATAACCTTCGCCGGCGACACCGGCAGTTTCGCGGATCGAATAAACCTCGACCTCCACCATAGCGCTGGCCCAACCGCCATCAGTGCCCCCATGACCAAAGCCAGCTGGACAGTCATCGAACCAGAAGGATTGCCTGCTGCCGTCGAACGTGCCCTACGAGTCGCCATGACCCCGCCCGTTGGCCCAGTCCACCTGGCGGTCTACGATAGGTTGCTGGGCCCGAATCAGGCCACCGCAAACATTATCGAAGGTGGCTTGCCGGAATTACGCGTCGGGTATCCGTCCGACGGCGACGTGGAAGAAATCGCCCGAGCGCTGCGCGACGCCAAACGTCCCCTTCTCTACATCGGCGACGGCATCTGGAAGAGCGGGGCTAACGCCGAAGTCACGGCTCTCGCCGAACGCTTCGGCATCCCAGTTGTGGGGGAGTTGCGCGGCGTCTCCATCAAGCACCCGCTCCACTGCGGTGGGCGCCGCCTTGAGCAGGCCGGTGAAATTGACCCCGACCTCATCCTCTGTTTCGGTGTGCGGCACGACGGCAGCGGCACCGCCGACGACTATTCCGCATTCTTCAACGCCGAGCGAATAATTGCCGTTGGCTCAGACGTGGAGAATCTCGAAAATATCCCCGGCCTGGATCTCGGGGTTCTTGCCGACGAAAAGCGCGCAGCACAGCGCTTACTCGATCTAACCGAATCGTCTTCGAACGAACTCGACGACCGTCGCGCCTGGGCCAGAGAAGAAGCTGCCTCCCTGCGCGCCCGGCAGCGGGACGCCGCCCGGTCGGTCGTCCAACAGCCAGACAAAGTGCGTCCGTACGTCCTGGCCGACACCCTTGACAGGGCCCTCGAACGGTTCGGCGGCGGCCTGGTAACCATCGAGCAATACGCCGTTGCCCAAGACATTCTTGAAAACACCGGCGATTCCGGTAACAACGAATATATCAGAGCCGCTGGAGGCTCGGAAGGCTTCGGTGTGGGTGCCGCGATCGGCGCGAAACTCGGTGCTCCCGACAAACCGGTCGTCGGTCTCGTCGGCGATGGTTCCCTCTACTACTCGGACTCCGCCCTCTGGACCGCGGCAAGCCACAACATTCCGGTGCTCTACGTTATTTCCAATAACGGGGCCTATGGCGTCGTCGCAGGGGCCTTTGGCCGCGCAGAGGCCAACATGAAACAAACCGGCGATTACCGGGGCGTCGTCCTCGACAACATAGATCCGGTCAAGCTCGGGGAAGGCTTCGGCGTCGAGGGCATGCACGTCACCGACGAATCAAGTATCGCCGACGCCATTGAACACGGTCTAAAAACGGTGGAAAATGAGAAGCGTCCCTTCCTTCTAAATGTCCATCTGCCACTCGGGTTGCCTGGAGGCGGCCGCCCAGGCCCACCGTATAGCCTCAGAGACGAAATGAACTAAACACATAGCCCTGTTTTGATGTCACTCAGCGTGAATGGACCCCAGAAGCAGGGCAGACCAGAGGCCACCGGCTGCTGCAAGCTCATAACTGACAACTCCCGCCCGGGCTGTGTTGACTAGCTAGCGGGTTCAGCTTGTGGGATTACGATTGGAGGCTGGGAAGATGACACCAACTCCTCACCACTGACCTCAAGATCATGGGCAACGACGCCCCCGAAACACACCATCAGAGGTGACGTAGGCAAGCCTTCCGGCTAAATTACAGTCCTCCACCTATGCATCATTCGGGGGCTGATATTGAGGCTCGCCATTCACGAACGGAGGCTTAGGGCTGTCCTCTCCTTCAAAACCGGGGGGCGTGTTTGATAGCCAATGTTCGTAGGTAGGGTCACCATGGAGGGCAGAGGCTCAAGCCTGACTGGCACCTCGAAACTGGGTTCGATCAGGCCACCTCCATCCTGCATGATAACCACCATGTCGTTGCAATTGTTCGCGATTAGGTCTAAACGGAGTTTTGGTGACCGAGCATATGGGCTGGCCCCGTCCGGAATTCAACGCCTTCGCCAGCCAGCAGACCCTCCCCTGATACTCGCCCTTGAGGCGTACACGCCCTTGGGCCACATCATCACCCTGGGACTTGACCACTACGTAACCGGCTATTCCGGCGGACTGGACACGATCGAGACCCTCCGCAAGGAAGTCGACCGGATCGGCGGATTTATGATTCTGGCCCACCCGTTCCGGCACCTCTTTGAGAACCGGGGCAACTACACCCAGAACATCCTGTTCGAAGACTGAGGGACAGTGGCCCAGACGGCGGAAGAGGCGATACAGCCCCCAATCTTCGAACTTGTGGACGCGATAGAGGTGATGAACGGGAGCAATCTGGAGAAGGAACACCGTTTAGCTCAAGAAGTTGCCGGGCTCTGGGGCCGAGCTGGGACCGGAGGAAGCGACGCTCATTCGGTCAACGCCCTAGGCAAAGGAGTCACGGTGTTTCCGGGAGATGTACGCACCCAAGATGGTCTCCTTGAGGCCCTAAGGGCTGGGAAGTTCTTCCCGGTAAAGGGGTTCCATCTAGGCCAGCCCGTAGAGTACGGTGGGAACCTGGACCAGGCCGGATAAATAGTCCGCTGAGGACGCACGAAGGAGGAAAGGCAAAATGGACGGCAACACAGCCATAGCGAACATACTGAAAATGGAAGGTACGGAGTACCTTTTCTGCTTTCCGGCCAATACATTGATCGAGGCCGCCGCCGTCGCCGGCATCAAACCCATCATGTCGCGTACCGAGCGTACCACGGTGAATATGGCAGACGGCTATACCCGCATGACCAACGGACACCGTACCGGAGTTCTTGTCACTCAGTCGGGCCCCGGTATCGAAAATGCCTTCGCCGGCATTGCCCATGCCTATGCCGAGTCCACGCCCATCCTGGCCATACCAGGCGGCACCGCCAGCGGGAGATTGGGGCAACCGCCCGATTTCGATGCCATGTCGGCCTACCGGGGCGTAACCAAGTGGGTGGCGCAGATAAATCAGGCCGAACGTATCCCGGAAATGATGCGTCGAGCCTACACCTTCCTGCGGTCGGGCCGGGGCTGCCCGGTCATGGTCCAAGTACCCGGCGACGTCGCCACGGCGGAAATTGACGAGGCCGCCTTTGATTACCGCCCGGTCAAGGGCTACAGAAGCTCCGGTGACCCCAGCGACGTAGCCGACGCTGTCAAGGCCCTTTTGGCCGCCAAAAGCCCGATTATTTATGCGGGACAGGGAATACTGTGGGCTGAGGCGTCGGAAGAGCTGCGGGAGTTTGCCGAGTTGGTGAACGTGCCGGTGATGACCACCAACACCGGGAAGAGCGCCTTCCCGGAGAACCACGCCTTATCCCTGGGCACCGGGGCCGGGACGATGACCAAGATGGCCCGTCAATTCTTGGACAATGCGGACCTGGTATTTGGCATCGGGTGCAGCTTCACCACCAATCTAGCTTCCGTGGGGATACCCAAGGGGAAAGTGTTGGTCCAGTGCACCGTGGATGAGAAGGATCTGAACAAAGAGGAGCAGCTCCACCACGCCATCATCGGCGATGCCCGGTTGGTGCTACAGCAGTTGACCGAAGAAGTGCGGATGCAAGTAGGCGCGGCGGGCCGCAGGGGCAACGGCTCGGTGGAAGCGGAGGTAAAGCGGGTTAAGGACGAGTGGCTGGGCGAGTGGATGCCCCTGCTTACCTCCGACGAGGTGCCCATCAATCCTTACCGGATCATCTGGGACTTGATGCACACCGTTGACCGTACCCAGACAGTCGTGACGCACGACTCTGGCCATCCCCGCGACCAGACTATCCCCTTTTACGAGTCTATCGTCCCCCGGGGATACCTCGGCTGGGGGAACTCTTCCCAATTAGGTTATGGCCTGGGCCTAGCCTTGGGAGCAAAGTTAGGCGCTCCGGAAAAGATGGTCGTCAACATTATGGGCGACGCCGCCATTGGGATGTCCGGTATGGACATTGAAACCGGGGTGCGGCACCAGATACCCATTTTGACGATAGTCCTGAACAATCACGTGCTAAGCGGCTACTCCAGAAACTACCCGGTAGCCACCGACAGCTTCGCTTTCACCAACCTGTATGGGGACTACGCCAGCCTGGCCCAGTCGCTGGGCGCCCACGGGGAAAGGGTCGTTGATCCGGGGGAAATAATCCCGGCCATAGGGCGCGCCAAGAAAGCGATGGATACCGGACAGCCGGCATTGATCGAGTTCATGACCAAAGAAGAGAACAACCTGTCCCGATTCCCGCCCCGGTAAGGGTTACGCCAAGCCAGGCCGCCGCGGGTGGGTCCACCTCATTGAACTAGCCGGACCGGGGATTTTGGCCTCGGTAAGGGAGAGTTGGTTCAGAGCGGCATGACGGCCACCGCTGGTTAAAATAGTCTCAATTCTAGTGCCAGCGGGGTTTTTTCGAGTTGGTTTTTATGCCAGGGAAATCATTGTGCTAACGGAGCGCGCATTGAGACAGCAATACGGACTCAAGCGCCCGATCAGCCAGTCTCATTGATCTGATCAACAGCGGTGCACACTATGCCCGAATAGTGCGGTCCAGGGCGGGTGAGATTCTGGAGGCGGCGGAAAACTGTCCGGTTAGTGCCACTACGGTAGAAGATGCAGCGACGGGAAAAAAGTTGTTCCCCCCGGCTGGACCATTGCCAGCACCCAATAAATGGGTGATGTCTAGCCGTTTGCCCTGGGGATGAACCGGCTGGCGAATGCGGCCAAGAATCCTCTATCGCCTACACTCTTGGGCTGTGGTGATCCCTCCCCGGTCGCTGGCAACCTTGATAATGCCCGCCTTGATCCCACTGCCCTCGATGCCCTCCTGAATCTCCCGGATGAAATGAAGGGCGATGGCTGGGGGCGTGGATGCGGCAAAGTCTCTAGGGACTGCCAGGTGGTTGCCGGTGCAGGCGATGATATGATCACCACTCCCGCGGGGAACCTCTTCCAATAGGCCGATATCCCGGCCCAGGTCGAAGGTCGTGACATCCACGATCGTGCGCACGCCCTCGTTGTAAGCCGCCTTGAGATCGACGATTCCTTCCGCTGTCACAGCATGGTGGTCGATGAAGCCGGGATAAGTTTTGTCGATCCAGGCGGCGCTGAGCAGAACGTGCTAGTGGCTTAGCGTAAAACCAAGGTCCGATGCTTCCACTAGACCTAAAACCGTGTAGACCGTGGACATATTGCGTTCTCCTCACTTGGATCTTTGAGGATATCAGCTGGGATGTTAGCGGCCCGCGCCAACCTTCTGGGATACTTCCTTCAAAAACCGGGTGACGTGGGGCAGCACCGCATCGGCGGCCCGGGATGTCTGGCCATGATTCAACCCAGGGGAGGCATTATTGGAATTACGCCTGAGAACACCCCTGGACATCTATGGCCACAGCACAAACAAGATTAAGTAATAAGGACCACTTTATATTATTACAACCGGGCGGGATTCTTGGGCTCCAAGCCAAGTCTAATCCGGCCATATTCCTCAGCCGCCCCTTCCCAGGCGAGGCCGAAGTGGTGAGAGGCGGCGTGAGCATCACGATGGAACCGTTGCATCGGACTGGAGTCAAAGAGGGCGTGCCCACCACTGGCCTCAAAAAGCCGGTCCACTGCCCGGACAGATAGTTTGGCCACGTAAGCCTGATTGCGACGGACGCGAGCCCGCTCCATTAGCGACAGAGTCTCTTTGATTTTGGCCTTGGCGACAACTTCCCTGCCATCGTCTGCCATAATCAATCGAGCGGAATTGACCTCCGCTTCCGCTTCAGAAAGCCTGATGTGAACAAGAGGGTTTTCAATCATCTTCTCGCCGGTGGTATAGGCTACCCGGCTTCCCATAAGTTCTTCAAAGGCTTCCAAGGCTCCTTGTGCCATGCCCACGATAGGAGCTGCCAAAGAGTAAGCAAACATGGTTTGTAGAGGAATCCGGAAATTGAGCGTTTTGTGAATGGTGCGGCCTGGGGATTGCCCTCTCCGGAGGTCAGCTACGGAGACGACACGGTATTCAGGGACGAAGACCTCGTGAACCAAGACATCTTTACTACCTGTACCCTTCAGTCCCGAGACGAACCAGTTGTCTTCGATCGTGTAATCAGATTGGTGTACCAGGAGCCAGATCAACCCGCCCGGTCCCATCCCTGCCAATATCGCCCAGGCTGAGGCGTCACATCCACTGGAAAAGCTCCAGCGTCCGCTGAGCTGATAGCCGCCCTTGATTGAAGTCACCTCGGCGCGGGATGGGTCCAAGGAAGTGGACGACAACACATCCACTGAGTCAGACCAATACTCCTCCTGAGCTTTTTCTGGGAACATACCCACAGCCCAGTTGTGGGCAGCCCAGATCCCGTAGCACCAAGCTGTAGAGCCACAGCCCCGCCCCAGTTCGGCAGCAATGTCCAGTACCACCGGGTAATCGATGTCATATCCACCGAAACGAGTAGGCTGAGCGGCGCGCAAGATTCCTGAAGAGTGAAAGTCATCTAATGTCGCTTGTGGAATTTGGCGCAGTTCCTCGGTCAACTCCGCACGTTCGCGCAGTACGGGGACCAAGTCAGCGGCCCGGCGAATCAGATCTTCTCGGTTCACCATCCGATTACCTCGCTGTGTTGATGCTGCTGGGAATGCTACTACGCATTTTCTTAGGAACTAACGTCCGGTGCCGGGTTTATTAGGACAGCCGGAATAATCACCGGTGGTCGAATGTTTGAGGATATTGTATCCAGATCTCCTATTGGGCAAAAAAACGAGGAGGATTACGGTGGTCTCCTGCAATCCCAAACAATCTATACTCCCCATTGAGGTGTTCACCACAGTGCCGCTAGTTGCGCAGCTATTGGGCGGTCCACCCGCCGTCGATGACCAGCTCCGCGCCGGTAACGAAAGAAGATTCATCAGAGGCCAGATAAAGCGCGCCGTAAGCAACATCCTCAGGCTGCCCCAACCTGGCAAGCGGCGTCGGGTCCAATCGCTGAGCCTTGAACTGAGAGTCGGCGATGGCTTCCTTCGTCATATCAGTCTGGATGACTCCAGGATGAATCGAGTTACACCTGACGCCATCGGTGGCGTATTGGATTGCGGTGG
>Ga0208570_1000509_pt1 | contig 13932 bp, 14 predicted proteins | sample DeeseametaMP1202_FD_184192 | JGI IMG/M metagenome (GOLD analysis project Ga0208570, IMG submission 184192) | Marine microbial communities from the Deep Indian Ocean - MP1202 (SPAdes) | ecosystem: Environmental > Aquatic > Marine > Oceanic | place: South Indian Ocean | collected 2011-03-08
AAAGTCCTAATCCAGATACCCTTTTCGAAAGTCCGCAATTGCTGAACCGTACCCGCTGCGTCAGTTAGCCGCCAATGTCTCCTTCCAGCTTCTTCGCGACAAAAATCAATGCCCTGCCAATAATCCCCCGTCCTCTAGCTGAGCACAAAACGATCACGCCTTAGCTGCTGGGCTCAATCCGGAGGCGGCATCATCGGATGGCCAGGACTTCGCAATCTATAAACAACCTCTACCGATTGATCGATAATCAACGTTCCACCCCTATGGCGGAGGAACGAAAAATGGACACTATAGCGACTGTAGCGCACTCACATGCGCCATGGAACAAAGGTAAATTGATCGGTCAAAAATCACCCCTGAAATTGAAAGAGATCTGGGCGATTCGCATCCGGCTCCAGCTTGCCAACGATTTACGCGAACTGGCGATGTTTAATTTGGCTCTGGACAGCAAACTCCGAGCCTGTGACCTGGTTCGGTTACGGCTGACGGATATTTGCCACGGCGCACAAATTTCGCACCGCACGACGATCATGCAAAAGAAAACAGGGCAACCGGTCCAATTCGAGATTACGGAACAAACCCGAGAATCTCTTCAGAAGTGGATCGAACAGGCTGGGCTCAAATATGATGATTTTTTGTTTCCCAGCCGGATACATACCAGTCCCCACATAACCACCCGTCAATACGCACGGATCGTGAAATCCTGGGTAACCGACATTGGGCTCGACCCAACATCCTTTGGAACCCACTCGATGCGCCGTACCAAAGCATCGCTTATTTACAAGCGCACCAAAAATCTCAGAGCCGTGCAATTGCTTCTGGGACATACCAAACTTGAAAGTACAGTTCGGTATTTGGGAATTGAAGTTGATGACGCACTGGAGTTGGCGGAGCAAACCGAAATTTAATGCTCCTCGTTGGACCAGGATTTTTGAAGATCGTGGTCCAACGATCCAATTAGCGGACACTCATGTCGGCCGCCAAGGGTCGAATACGCCCCTTCAAGCCAATCCCCTCAAAAGGCCGCTTTCCGCAGCTTCTTCAAGACCGTTCCCGCTAACACGACTTTGTCACTAAGCAAACTCTATCATGACAAACGCACTATATTTCTAACACTTTAATGCAGCCAATTTATGCTTCAATATTTCGGAGAACGCAGACAATTTATGGTTGCAAGGGAAAGTCAGCGGGGTTAGGCCGGGATTTGCCATTCGCGATGAGCAGTATTCCTAGCTGGTTAAGACCGGGCAAACAAAGCATTTCTGAAACTTGGCATGCGTGTAATATTTGCCGTACGCCTCCTCGAGATAAATTGCGAACATGGTTGGCCCGTCAACTGCGTACTCACCGCAGTTGGGATCAAAAACATAGAGCTGGCCGTCGAGGCCGTGGCACACACCAATGCCGTGGCTGGTCTCGGTTGTGCGGTTCAACAGCATGTTGATATCCAGATAGTACACAGTGCCAGTCGGCTTTTCTCTGATAGCTTCCAGGGCGTCATCCAGCCCGTCGTGCTCTTCGTCGCAGTCAATGTTTAACTGTATTCCCAGGCACTTACCCATGGATTCAAGTGCCCCCGCGATGGCTTCTGGCGTCCCCGCCCCGCAAAGCTGTTGATACAGAGTTTGCAGCCGAATGCCCAGCATGCCGACACCACCGCCTGTAGTGGCTGGGATGACGCCGGTGTAGGTTCCGTCGCGCGAAAAGGCAAACGTGTTGTCATTCTTGAGCTGTTGACGGATCCACAGCAAGGTGTAGCCGACACAGCTTCCTTCCTTCAAAATTTCAACATGCTTACTGGTGGTGAATCCGCCTTGTCTCGCCGCAGTGAACATTTGCGACATCTGGAATTTGTAGAGTTTGGTGGCGATACCATCCTGATTGAGTGCCCTGAAAGTATTGAATGCGCCCATGCTTGCGTCCTTTGGTCTGAGTGATCGGGAAACCCCGGCGTAGATTATAGTCGCTCTTGGAGCACCCGTTCCTGGCCACCTCAGCCCCGATATCCCGACTGCACTTCAGGCGGCTGTCATTGGCCAAGGATAGGAAGAACAAAGCCCCTTTTCGCTGAAATCCTATCATGGGAAACCGGTGCTTAACCCTACCAATTGCCCTGTCGGCAGAAAGTCCCTGCCCTAGCATGCCAACTTCCGAGACTCAACCGTCCAGATTTGCATCATTTTTCAAGTAAGAAATGCCCGGCCGTCGCAGCTCCTTCTGCTGTGCTTCCTTAGCAATTCGTTTGCGATCAAATTGAAGGTGTACATTTAGCGTTGAAACAGAACCGTCTGATCCCGTCGCCCTGTTGCGTCATTGACGCGGGATAGAGATGGTGATTCCTTCGGGCCTTTTAAAAGTCGGAACGTCCTGATCAAAGTACCTACTCGAAGGTCTGCAATTGGTGAGTTCGTATCCGTTCATTCTATTAACCACGAACTTCCGCTATCAGCTTGAAGCTGAAGTACCCTGAACAAATTTCACCGATGCCGATTTTCAGGGGATCGTTGAAATCCACCTTTATCTATCGGGCTGACCGTGCAGAAGGCAAAGGCGACCCTGGCATTCAATTCTGTAAATTTATGAATTAGCGTTATTTGCTCTAAAGTTTTCCACCTCATTGATTTTCCTTCCTTAAAAATCGCTTACGCCACTTTTCTGTACGTTTGATAGACCCTGCCCCAAAGATGGTTCCTGGTACAGATAACACGGCAGGCATATCCGTGGCCGCCAAGCGGCAATGTTGATTTGGAAAGTGATGTGAAGCGAAGCGTTCAGAATCTATACGGAATGTTGGCACTTATTGTAGCTATGAGGTCTCTGGGCATTGAGACATTCATCACGATGCACCAGGGATTCTGGGGATTGAAAATTGTATGGGTTTACAAAAGAAGAGCGTTCGGGAGAGGGACTTCAGGATACAACGTTTTCTAAGGGGCACTGATTTGGATTAGTGTACAATACGATAACAAGTGTAATTCCATTTAGAAGTATAAATACTATTTTTTATAACCTAAAATGCATTTTTCTGTATTGCACAAAACAGATAAAAATTGATCAATGACCCAGACACCCACTCCGGAAACCTACCACTTCTTCCAGCAGGCGTACGATTACTTCAATCGCACCCTGTTTGAGGGGGTATTGCCACCGTGCCTAATCACCTTTCAGCGCCAAAAACGGCTGATGGGGTATGTGTCTTTCAAGCGCTGGTTCAATCGGTCGGAACAGCGCTATATCGATGAGCTGGCGATCAATCCCGAATACTTCGCTCATTATCCGCTGATCGAGATTTTCCAGACATTATGCCATGAGATGGTCCATATCTGGCAGGCCCACAGTGGTCAGCCTAGTCGCCGGGGGTATCACAACGCGGAATGGGCCCGCAAGATGATCGACATCGGCCTGATGCCATCCACCACCGGCGAACCAGGCGGGGACATCGTAGGCCAGACCATGTCAGATTATATTCTGGAGGACGGCGCATTTTTGCAGGCCTGCGCGGGCATCATGGCCACCGGTCTGCAACTGGATTGGGTGGATGCGTTCCCTGTGGAGCGCCGGACACCCACCACACCGGTCTATTCAGCCCAGGCTAAAACGGCGGCGGAGGCAAAGCCCGTTGCGTCGATCGTCCGACCGGTCGTACAAAACCTGAACCAGTCGGATGCAGAACCAGAAGACCCTCGCTTTCCCTTCAGCCTGGCCCAGCTGCAACAAGCCTTTCTGGAATCCCTGCCATTCCAGCCTCCCGAGGACGATGCTATTCAGAACATTCAGCACATTCCGTCCACCCGGCCCCTCAACAAATCCAACCGCCACAAATACTACTGTAAGGGTTGTCACCTGAAGGTGTGGGGCAAGCCGGAATTGAATATTCGCTGCGATGATTGTGATTTGCCCCTGCTCGAAGAAGAGTAATTTTTAACGCTGCTTTCAGAGTCGGTCGATGGCGCCCGCTATCAAGGCGTCCATGTCCAGCGGTCCATCACTGCCTAAATTAAAAAGATACGTGCCGTTCAAATTGATATTGACCCAGGCCACCGGCGACACCCGTTTGCAAAGATCCGCGTAGTCGGCGCGGCCATCGCGCTCGAAGGCTTGCAGCAGTTTGGACAGAATCACCGAATTAAAATAAATCATGGCGTTGGCCACCAGGCGGGCACATTCATACCACTCATCGATCTGGCGGTCGGATTCGCCGCGGAACTTGGCACCGTTCACTTGCTCAATATGACGTTGTAGCTGGTGGTAGGCTTCACCCCGATTCAAGGCCCGCTGCACATAGTGGCGCAGCCGATCGTCATCCAGGTAGTCCAGCACATACAGGCATTTGATCAGGCGATTGTATTCTGCCAGGGCCTTGAACTGGCGATGGGACTGGGGTGAACCAGACAATTTACGCACGATCGAGGCCTGCGAAGTTTCGCGCCGGTGCAAGGAAATCATCACCCGCTGAATAAAATCCCAGTCCTTGATGATCAGGTCGTGTTTGATCGGGGTGCGCAGCTTGAGTTGCCATTTACCTCGGACGTCCTTGGTTTCAAACAGATCATCCACCACATCAGCAAAGCGGGCATATCGTGGGGCGAAGGTCCAGCCCGCCAGATCCAACAGGGCAAAATTGAAACGGTTGACGCCGTGGGTATCGGTGGACAGAACATCCGGCTGCAGGTCGGACGTATTGTTGTGCAGCAGATCGAACACGTAGTGGGATTCGTGCTCATTCAAGCCAATCACCTGGGCATTGGCGGGAACATGATGGACGTTCAGTGTCACGCCCGACACGCCGGGGCCGGTCTTGATGTATTTGGTGGAAAAGCGGGTGCGGATCGTATTGCGGCGGCTTTCGAATTTCTGGCCGTCGTAGCTGCCGTGGATCTTGTCGGGCTGGATCGCGTAATGCTGAAAAATTGATAACTGGGCGATGGCATTGCTGATCACATCGTTGGCTTCTTGCAGGGTTTCCATGCGCAGCAGGTTGGACTGAATGGAATTCAGTTTATCCAGTTTGATATTACAGATTTCCGCCATTTTGTAGTGCCCGAATCGGGTGGCATTGGCGATGATGCAGGCCACCAGCGCGGTAAAGTCGCTGTCCTCCACCTTGCCCCGTGGCCGTACATGGCGGAACTGCTGGAAAAAGCCGGTTTGATGATTCACATAGTTCAGCAGATCCGCAATATGGGTCTGGGTCATGCGGGCAAAGAAGGGATTGTTCACTTCTTCCTTTTTGTGGGTGTACTTGATGACCCAGCGGGTCTGGCTGCCCTTGGTCTTCAATACCACCGATTCGTTGGCACCGCTGTTGATGCGGTCGGACACCAGCGCCAGTTTGTCATTGAGCGCGTCCCGTTTTTGCTGCAACAGTACCTCCACCGGCATTTGCAGTGCGGGCAGACGGGCTTCCCGAATCAGGCGGTCTTTATCCAGCCATTGTTCATCGCTGACCAAATCGATGCGGATGGATTCATACGCCTGACTGCCTTCAACAAACAGCGCACGTTTTTCCAGCTGGTCCTTGATTTTTCGGTAGAGCAGCCATTCGGCCCGGAGCGGATTTAATTGCGGGTGGTGTTCATCCAGGTACAGATGCACTCGCAAGCGGGGTGCAATCAGGTGCTTGCTGAAACTGACCACCTGACGGTGATCCCGCAGGTCGGCCTGGGTCTTTTCGATCTGCCGCAGCAACGTGCTATCAGGTTCATCCTGGGAAAAGCGCAGACACAGGAACAGGCGGCGCAGCAAGCCGGTGATTTTGGCTTTGTGCTGATCGATGCACTCCCATTCAAAGCGGTGCTGGTCGATGGTGAGATCCACCAGATAGTCGCTGACCACCGGAATATCTTGCTCATCCAGCAACTGGTAAGCGCGTTTGCGGACTTTCTGGAACGGCGTGTCACCGGCAATCTTGTCATCCACGAACAGCCGTAGCACAGGACCGGCCTGTTTCACTTTTTCCTCGATGGAGGCCAGGGCTTCGAATACCTTGTCCCGGCTGGCGGCTTTGGCCTCGGCGGCCAGCTTGCGCACCTGAAAAATGAACGCCGCCACCAGCGTATTCTGAATCTGGCAGAGGCGGGATTGCAGGTAGCAAACCAGGTACAGTGCGACAGTTTCGAAGGTCTTGGCGCGCAATTGGGTAATGCTGTAATACTCCACCATGGAGGCGTAATAGGCCACATTCCCCTGCGACAGATTCAGCGCGCCCACCACGGATTGAGTATCCGCCGCAATATCCCGTACCCATTCGAACAGCTTGATTTCCTGACCGATCTCAGATTTGCTGAAATCCCTGGGCAGCTTTTTGAGACTAGCCAGCGACTGTGGTCCCGTGGCGGCCAGCAATTGCTGCAGCTTGGTGTTGAGTGTTGGGGAAAGATGGCACCGCAGCAGGGTGGTGAGGCGGTTGGCTTCTACGTCGGTGGCGTGTGAAATCAGTTTCTGAAACTTGTATAGCGGTGGAATCACCGCATTCAGGTGCTGCAGATAGTCGATCAGTTCATCAAAGATCGCCAGTTGATCCGCCTGGCGGGCGGCGATCTGGATGGCTTCTTTTTGCAGCTTGGATTCCACTTTGTCCGTGAAGGGACTCAATCCCAACAAGTCCAGTACCCGGTCATAGAGCCGCTTTTTGCGGTTGGCCGTCAGGGCAATCCTGCGAACCTTTTTGCCCTGGCAATGCCGCTGCAGGATGTAGGCGATGTCGGCCTTGCAGGCATCCCATTCAATATCCCGCATCACATTGCTGTGGCGGGTATACCCCAGTAGCAGGACAAAATAGACCTGGATGCCGGGGACACGAAAACTGTCAAAGGCCTCCTGCTCCAGGTCATTGAGGCTAAAGTAATGATCCTGTTCCTCGGGGCTGAATGCGGGCACCCCATACAGCGCGTCATACTGGGCGTCCGTCAGTAGTTGCCGTCGCTTGCCTTTGTTGGTCGTCGCCATCTTCATACTCCCCAGTTGGTCGGAAAGCGGGCGAGTTTACCAAGTGGCTGATTTTTCGAGCGTTACGTTACAGGGCGTTCCTGTGTCGTTTTGTTTCTAATGTTTCGTGCATGGTCGAATATTGCGAATAAGTGCCTGAAGAGTATAATTAAGTAATGAGCACACAGCAACGTGAGGTGTCCGCCATGGCGACACAACAGAACCATTTTTACGACATGCCCAGTGAACAGGAAGCCGAGCTGGCGGCGGCTAGTGGACGCATTCTGGCAGCCTGCACAGGCCAGGGCGACCAAGCCAAATTGCGACTAATCGATGACAACCAGGAAATCACGGTGCCCATCAAGGCCATCCACATGCTGGCGGATATTCTGAACCAGATGGCGCTGGGCAATGCCATTTCCATCATTCCGATTCATGCGGAACTGACCACACAGCAAGCGGCGGATTTTCTGAATATCTCCCGGCCGTATCTGATCAGCCAGGTTCTGGATACCGGCAAACTGCCATTCCACATGGCGGGCAATCGCCGCAAAATCTATTTCAAGGATCTGATGGAATACAAAGCCCAGCAAAAGGCCGAGAGCAAAAAAACCATGGCGCGGTTGGCGCAACTGTCACAAGAAATGGGCCTGATGGAATAAATGGCAACCTTCACGGTCATCTACGACGCCAATGTGCTGTACCCGGCGCCGTTGCGCAGTGTGCTCATGTTCCTGGCGCAAACCGATCTGTTTCGCGCCCGCTGGACGTTGGACATTCACGAAGAATGGATTCGGAACCTACTGCTCAAACGTCCGGATTTGAGCCGAAAAAAACTGGAATGGCTGCGGGATATGATGATCGAAGCCGTTCCGGATTCACTGGTCACGGGTTATGAACCCGCGATTGACGGTCTGGAGTTACCGGACCCGGATGATCGTCATGTGCTGGCGGCTGCATTGCGCGCCAATGCGGAAATCATCGTTACGGCCAACCTGAAGGACTTTCCACAGACAACGCTGAAACCTTACAAGGTCATTGCCCAGCATCCGGATGACTTCATCCTGGATCTGATCGACTTGAAGCCGCCCCTCGTGCTGACCTGTTTCAAGGAAGACAGGACTCACTACAGGAACCCACAGTACACAGTCGAGGAATACCTTGAGAACCTGCTGCGGCAGGGGCTCAGCAAGACCGTTGCGCACCTATCTGAATACCGTCATTTGATTTAGCACAAAACCCGAAAGACAAGGTTGGAAGGTTCATCGATGGTCGGTTGGATGGGCCGTATCATTGGCATGATCGACACTGTTTTTGAAAAGTGAAATCGAGCTGGAGGCCTTGCCACGTCTGGGCTGGAGCAGGTCTGTGGTATATTTTGCGGCTAAGTACCTAGAACCCCAATTAGTGAGATTTTCATGGATTTCCTTTAATCTTAATTTACTCAAATACTCAAAAGATCTGGTGAGTAAATTAAGATTTAGCAAACTTTAATAGCTTTCCATAGTCACCTGTGTCGGCTGATCTCAAGGCGGTGAGGTAGTCCATACGATTCTTGGACTGCTGAGTCAAGCTGGCTTTCCCCCAAGTAAAAATTGGTTGACCGAGTGATTTCATAAATATATCGGCCATGATTCGAGAGTGCCGGCCGTTACCATTTGGGAAAGGGTGGATCCAGACCATTTTATGATGCAGTCGGATGCACATTTCATCTAGTGGATAACTATTAAACTCTACCCATGCTTGGGAGTCATCGCAGAGGTTACGTAAGCTCGTTGAGACCATCGCCGGAGGTGTATTGCCAATGTTGACTTCGTAACGACGGAATTGCCCTGCCCACTTCCAGGTTTTATCAAACATCTGTTTATGGAGCTTTAAACAGAAATCTATACTCAAGATTTCACTGGGCTTACGTTTTCCTCGCATTGCCCAAGTTAAAGCTTGCTGGATATTCCTGGACTCAAATTGGTCCAGCTGGCCACGAGTTGATATGCCTTTAGGGATGAGCCCGTTAGCATCGTCCGGCGTTAGAGGTGTTGCACCTGGTGGTAGGCTGTCATTGATCATTAATCGTCCCAAAAATCTCTTGGCCAAGCTCTCAAATAGTCTTCGGCAATTTTTGTTGTTGTTTCGTCCCGAAAGCTGTCATCGGTCGCTTGATCTTCCAGCTCCATATGGCACTCGGCATATAAATTGAGAGCCCTGGCTTTTTTCGTAGCCTGGCGTTCACGCATTTTTTGCAAGGAGCTATCTTCAGGCACTAAGACGTACACAAGCCTACACCCTAAGCCCTGAGCAGCCTTCTCTAAAGTCTTAATAGATATGGAGCCGTCGATCTCTCCTTTTTCTATCAATGCGACTCGTGGCTGACTAAGCCCTATACGTTCGCCAAGGCTTCTGGCGCTCATACCTAGTGTTGTGCGGATAGTATTGATCCAGCCAGAGGATGGGCGCTGCGCTTCAGACAAACTCTTAACTTTACTAAGGGTTGCGTCTAGTTGCTGCAAATTCAGCTCTTTATCCCAGCTCATAATAAATACCGAATAGATTAACAGTCAATTAATAACGAAAGAAGAATAAACTAAATTCAAACATATTGCAAAAAACAAATAAATATAAGGTTTATTTATTTTAAAAAAGAAATAGATGGCGGGCTGTTAGTATTACTCAATTACTCTGATGTATAAATGAGTAACCGTGAGGGTATTCTGGCTATATTTCTAGCAGTTCCCTAGTGCAGTTATCGGCATTAAAGCCGGAAAACGCACAATGAGAACAAGGCTGGAAACCGCAGGAATGCGGTTTCCAGCAATAACGAGTAAATGAGTAAATGTATAAATGAGTAATTTAGATTGCCAGAACTCTCCCAGGCAGTCACACCACTAAGCAGGTGCCGCATCCGTTATAGGCCGATGGCGAACGGATATTTGAGTAAATACTCAAGTGAGTATGCGCTCAAATTCCATTATACTGGTGTGGCTTTCCTCATTCGTTTGGAAAAGCACGTTGTGCGGCTCGTGGTGGAGCCGCACAACACCTTTAGTTAGTTATCCCAAAGAATTTTAAGATGGCTGGCCTGTTGAGCATAGCCTGCTCCATCTCGTGGGTACAATCGCCTAGGTCGTCGTTATCTGACGACCAATGCAAGGAGGCCACTGTAATCAGGCTTGCCAAAAAATCGGCATCGTTCCCGCACATATCATTGGATAGACCAGCCCCCGCAACAGTTAATACTTCTTGATCTGGTGTGGCGCGGAAATAGAAGTATTTTTCTTCTTTTACCAAAGGAAGGTCGCCACTCGCAAAGCGGCCAGTGATTTTGTTGTACTGGATCTTGAAGTCGTCAGCTAATTCAAGCATTAAATCTTTATTAGAAGTGATAATTTTACTCATTTACTTGTTTCCTCATTCGTTGATTTAAATATCGGTTAGGTCTGTGGTGTTCCCAACCGACAAAGATATAGTATCAAAAATGAGTATTTGAGTAAATAAATATTTGAGTAAATGAGTAAAATAAACTATTAAAAAACCCGCTCAGGGGAGGGCAGGTTCCTATGGTTCAGGCAATTGTATTAGCTATTCATTTATCCAGCTCTCCATCCACTCAATGGCCAAATCATTCAACTTGACGTTTTCCTGTGCGGCTTTCACTTTCACTTTAAGATAAAGGCTTTCGGGTATGTTTGCATTGAATCGCATGGTTTTCTCTTTCTTATCTTCTTTCACTGATCCGTACGGCTTGTCAGCCAGGCGGTCGGCCAGCTTGTCGGCTTGCTTTGGATCTACCGAAGGTCGTTTGAATTTCGTACTCATCTGCCCGAAACCTCCAATATTTCATCAAGGAGTGAGTTAGCTTCTGTTATGGCCTGATCATTATCAGCTTCAAGAACTGATTTACCTTCGGAAATAACGTCCCTATATATTTTCCGGTAATAGTTTATGGAATTTAGTAGCTGGAACTCCTTGAAATCTGATGCATAACCAAGAAACGCTTCTCGTTCAGCTTCTTTTACTGCTGGATTGGTATTTGCCATTGCGTGGAACACATACACTTGCAGTCTGGGGTTTAGATCCCGAATATGAATAACCTGTTCTTGCAGCTCATTTAAGGTGTCGAGGTCGAGCTGTGATGCCTGGTGTGGAGCAATTACCACATCGGCTACGGTAGCCCCTGTGATAAGTTCTCTAGAGTTACGCCCTGCCACATCAACAATAACGAAGTCATATTTTTCATTCAGATCTGTTAGTGCGGCTGAAATATTATCGAGCTTTTCAATAACCAAAAAGGTTGGTTGATGCCCCTCTTCAATCCTGTATTGATACCATTTTGAAGCACTGCGCTGCTTATCCGCATCAACCAGGCAGATGCTTTTCCCGCGCTTAGCCAGCCCCACTGCCAGATTTGTTGCGGTAGTCGTCTTCCCCGCACCACCTTTGTTACAGGCAATCAGATAAATCATATATCCACCTATTTGAGTAAATGAGTAAGCAAAGGTTATCAGGAAAATTTTACTTAGTAAACAGTTATGAGCTTGCCTCAACTGAATTTTTGATTCATTATGAATTGTAAATTCAGTTTGAATCAATGGAGTCCGAATGAAAACTAACCTCTCTTTATCTTCGCTGCTACTTAACTTGGTGAGTCGAGCTCCTAGGCAATCTGTCATTGCTGATGAGATGGAAGAAAGCAAAAAAGTAGGTACGACTATCCGTTTTGAGCCGGCAACGCGAAAATTTATAGAAGCGCAAGCAGAGCATTTAGGAATTAGCGTTCAGGAATTCGTGGCCATGACTTTCAAGGCCATTATGTTGGCAACTGAAGAGCCACAGGCTACAGAATTGGAATTAATGGCAGATCGCTTTGTGGAAGCTTTTACAAAGCATGGAATTCCCATTGCAGATATTCCTGCAATGCTTCCAGTTGACGCGATTAATAGAGCGGATCTGCTTTCCAGGAAGGATTTATTAAATAAGTTAGATGATGCCCTGATTCAGCATGTAGCAGACCTTTTTACGCTAAGCCCAGATTGGTTAAAAGGGATTGATAGCAAACCCCATAAAACCCCATTTTCCCGCTGGTATAAGAATGTTTCCGGTTTTGCTCGTAATCTTGCCCTTTTAAATCATAAGTGTCGGCGAATTAGAGTTCTACTTGTTGCTGAAAAAGAGTTAACTCTTGATGACCTAACGGAAGCTAAAGAAAAAGGGGATGAGGTGGATGCAGTGGATATTGGTGTGGTGATAGAGAAGGACTACTTGGTTAATGGCATCGAGTTTAAAAGTTACGAGGTTTGGGAATCTGAGCGCTGGAATTACTGGAGATGTCGACACTGTTTGAAATCGATCATGATGTTTTGCGAGAAATCAAGAATCGATTATGACGGGATATTATTAGAGCCAGATACGATGAAGCAATTATTTTATGGTGATGCTATGGCCGTGGAGGAAATTAAGTTGCACCGCGAAATATGGTACCCAGACCAGCTTCTTTGGGATGACGACAGGAACCCTGAGCTTGATGAGCTTAATTCTATCAAGAGCTTTTACAAAGAGTCCAAAGCTGAAAAGTATGAAATTGTCGTCAGGCAGCCATACCTAGTTAAGTCTTGGGAAGATTTTGAAAAAGGGAAGTTTGAATTAAAAGGTGAGTAATTGAGTAAATAAGGGTTTACTTAAATACTCATAATTCAATTTTGTTTTGCAAATTTAAAATATGTTTGATATAAATACTCTATGTATGGTAAGTTTGAAAAATGATTACCAAAGGTGCTTTATGGATCTGAGATCCCTAAAAATTTTGTTCAACGATGGAGGCTTAACAACTGCTGTTGTGGTTAAAGCGCCGTTTGAGCAAAAAGGGTGGTTGTTACACTTCCAGCGTCGTAGCGGCGGGGTCGCTGTGATAGGGACTGTTAGAGATCCAGAAACTGCAAAAATTTTCAGGTCTCTAGACGCGGCAGCGTCTGCGGCACAAGATATCGGCTTTCCGCAAGTTGTCGTTAAATTGACAGAAAAAGAACACGAGGGGATAAATCCCGATGATTTCGAGTTAAGAGCGCAATAAAAAACCCGCTGCGACCAACAGCGGGTTTTTTACAAAAACGTACTTGGTGTTGACGCACCAAAAATTTATTACACCTGGGAAGCTTGCAGGCACCCAACAGGCGCAACATGTAACGCTTTTAAAAAGATACTCTAGATTGGTTATCTTTTCAATATTTACTGATTAACGCAACCTGTTTTTGCCGCAAAGCCTCCCCTTTGTTAACTAGGGGATTTCACTGGATACCGCAGCCAAGTCGCAAGCAATTTCGGTCAATGAACGGTACTATCAGCCAGGTACCGCACTGAGCCGGTTATTATCGGAAGCACCGTATCTGCCTCGCTGTAGCGATAATAAGACCGCCGCCCTGGTCAGGCCGCGAGAGTACGCTCTTCGTTATCCCTATATGCAGGTTAATCGCCCAGGGATGGTTTCATGGCTTATCTTTGATTTAGACCATTCAAACCCGCTTATTTGGGAAGATGAAGGTCTTCCCGCGCCAAACATTGTGGTTAGCAACCGTAAAAACGGCCACGCCCACCTGTTCTATGCCATTGCGCCGGTCTGTACGACCGAAAACGCCCGTTCCAAGCCCATCAAGTACATGAAAGCCGTTTATGAGGCGATGTCCGCGCGTTTAAACGCTGACCCGGCCTATAGTGGCCCTGTTGCCAAAACGCCAGGTCATCCCTGGTGGTCAACCTGGGAGATTCACGGCAGCGAATACGAACTAGGGGAGCTGGCCGACTATGTTGACCTGGCGGTTAATCCCCCATGGAGTACCGGCCCTGATCTCGATGCAGTATCCCATTCTCGCCATTGCTTGCTTTTCGAGGAATTGCGGTTTTATGCCTATTCCATTGTGGGGTCCTGGGGATTTTCCGTCTTAAAAAGACATAATCCTCTACAGCCCCCGTGGCTCCTGGCCTCCAGCGGGGTATTAACTTCCTCCTAGCCCTTAA
>Ga0208570_1000514_pt1 | contig 13827 bp, 9 predicted proteins | sample DeeseametaMP1202_FD_184192 | JGI IMG/M metagenome (GOLD analysis project Ga0208570, IMG submission 184192) | Marine microbial communities from the Deep Indian Ocean - MP1202 (SPAdes) | ecosystem: Environmental > Aquatic > Marine > Oceanic | place: South Indian Ocean | collected 2011-03-08
ATTTGTACAAATAGCCACGACAATAAACAGCAGCGAAGCCATAATTAAAGGCGTGTCAGCAAAAGGCACATCAAGCAATGATTCAGCTATAAAACGCGCACCTTGTGTCACCTGTAGAGCTTGGCCAAGCGCAAGCATGGAACCAATCAGCAAGAAAATCTTACGATCGACAGCACGTGTAGCTTGTCTAACATTCAGACAGCCCGTAGCGATAAGCAAAACAGCACCAGTAAGCGCAGCAACAGGAATAGAGAGAACTCCCAAAGCCGCACAGCCAATCGTAGCAATCATAATACCACCGGCAATAGGCGCTTTCTTGCGTAGAGGCAGGTCCTTCTTAGATCCGGACAAGACGATAAGATCTTGGCTATCCTGCATAGCGTCAATAGATCCGCGTGAACCGGCAATCAACAGCACGTCACCAGCTTCAAGACGAATGCGCCCTAAACGGCGACGCACGACACGGGCGCGGCGCTGAATGCCCAATACAATAGTTCCGAACTGGCGGTGGAAACCAACCTGATCAAGAGACATATCGATCATACGCGATGCTGGCGTAATCATAACTTCGGCTAGAACACGACTCTCAGCTACAGTCTCTTCCAAATCAGCTGGCGCAGTATTTTCTTCACCATCCTCGTTTAGCTGTTCCTGCTTTTCCTTCTTAAGAACAAGTGCCTTCTCTTCCTCTTCAGAAAGCAAAAAGCCAGGATAGTCAGAAAGAAGAGCTGTCAAAGAATCGCGTGTCGCCGCTACGATAAGGATATCCCCTGGCTCAATCGTATAACCTTCAAAAGGCGGTAAAATAAGGTGACCAGAACGTTGGATCAATCGGATTTTAATATTAGGAAGCGAAGCAAAACTGCCCCCTTCGCACTCCATACCAACAAGGTTGTCCTCATCTGAAACGTCAATCTCGGCAATAAACTCCCGATCATCACCGACAAGCTGCTTTGCCAGAGAAGAGCGGTCAGGCAACAAACGTGGTAAAAACAACACAACATATATGAAGCCAACACCGGCCATAATTGCGCCCGGTACAAAGAATTGGAAGAACGTGAGCGGTCTGTACCCAAGCTCCACCATAGCCGAAGAGACAAGCATGTTAGTAGAAGAACCGACCAATGTCGTCATACCGCCAAGAATGGCAGCAAAACTAAGCGGAATCATAATACGGCTTTCAGATAGCTTTGCTTCTTTAGCCAAGGCCTGCAAAACAGGAATAGCGAGAACCACAAGAGGCGTATTGTTCATAAAGCCACTAAGTGCCATAACGAGAAAGATAATACATATAATAGATATCCACGCGAGTGTCTTATGCGGGGTCATAAATATACGCGTAATAGGTCGTAGAGCGTCTGTTTGCACAATAGCCTGACCCATAACAAGCAGTGCCAAAACAGCAACGAGGGCTGGGTTAGCAAAGCCCGAAAGCAATGGCATCGCATCAAGCTGATTCTTACCATTGGCATCTATAATCGGGAAGAGCTGACCAAACAGCAAAAGTGCCGTTAGCAGCAATACACTAGTAACTTCAATAGGAAGCTTTTCTCTGACAAATGAATACGCAGACCATGCCGTAAGACCCAGCACAAACCACATGTGGAAGTCAGTAGATTCAAGAAACTCGATCAATTAGTAGCACCCCATCCATTTGCTCCGCCGGTCTGAAATTCCCCTAGACCTTTGAGCCCAATTCTAAACATAACATCTGTACCACTATCCCCTGATACATCAGAAGTTATACTTCTATTCGCTGTGACAGAAAAATTCAAACAGCAACCGTAATAATCTAGGCCAATAGACGCCTCACGCAAGCCCGGATCCTCACCAAGATCCTGCAGAATATGGCCGCGTGTCCGCCATTCATCCGTCAGATACAAAGATGCCCCTAAGCGCGCCTGTTCGCGACTTTCATCAATATCGGTCCCTTCCAGTGATTTAGCAAATAGGTAGCGTCCAGATAGCGACAAGCGCCCAAAATCGGCAAATCCATCAAATTCATGACGCTGCGAAGTTAAATCACGGCTATCTAACTGAAAACGATAGTTAGCAACGTAACGACCTAAATACCCCGCAGAGACCTGCCCCACGACGTCAGATTCTTGATTATCAAGACCTGACCCTTGAGGAAACGGGTTATCTTCTTCGTGGAAACGGTAACTCTGTCCAATGAATACATCGCCATGGCTACCTTCATGTCCATAAACACCAGTACGGACACCATAGGTTACACGGCTACGATCTTCTACACGGTCACGACCAGGGAAACGATTGGCCTCGAATAAATTACTCGCATCAAGCTGAACGTCTTGACTGTCTTCATTAGGAATATTGCTGCCGGTATCATTGATATTTGGTGCCACAGTAAGAGCCGCAACGGGCTCAACAACAGCCTGAGCACGAGACATATCCTTTACAAACGGCATCTTCGTCACAAGATGGGCCTGAGGCAAAATGCGCGTGTCTGTACCATCATTGCTACGGCCGCTACCTGCTAAGGCCACATCACGGTCATTAACGAAGTAAGAGTCCCCACGCACACTAAGATCAAGAGTATTAACAAGACCAAAGTTAGTGGTATGACGCCCCTGCCAACCGATGTTAGTGCTTAGACGCGTAACATCCTGTCCATCTTCACGTTGAAGTCCGAGAGCAGCCATCTCGGCTTCCCAACGGCCGCCCAGCAAATTATTGGGCTTACCAAGCCAACGTGTCTCAATTTCGGGCAAAACGTTAGGCTGATCCAGCTTCTCTTCTGATACACGCGTATCCTGGAATGCCAGCAAGCGTCCCACCCCGTAGTTACGTCCAGAAAAACGCTCTAAATAAATTTCGTTTTCTAAAACATCATCAAGGCCGTCATCAAGATCATATTCACGCAGATACTGATCATCTGTCGCCATAGCAAGATTGATACCTGAGCGCCATTTCTCATTAATATCCCAACGGCCTTCAGCAGTTAAATGACCGCGAAACTCTTCATCAGTAATAACTTCAACGCCATCAATTTCATCATTACGGTTTGCATAGGTTGCACTACCATTAATCTGGAATTCGGCCTTTGCAAAACGCTGGCGGTATTCAGCCAAAGCAACAGGAACTTCTCTAGAGGTGAGCATCATACCCACAGTCGCATCTTTATCAGGTGCAATATCAATGTAGTAATTCTGTGTAACCACAAAGCCCAAGTTACTGTCATAACCCACACCGGGTGTTAAAAATCCGCTTTTACGTTCAACGCGTTTATAAGCGTGCGCCAATATAGGCGTATAGGCAACAGGCACACCCCATAACTCAAAACGGGCATTCTTATAGCTAACTTTATTGGCTTCCTCATCAACAGTCAGCTCGTCTGCTTTAATCTGCCATGTTGGAGACCCCTCATCCTCACCACAATCGCAAGGCGTATAGGACGCGTCCCGTAAAGTTAGCAATGTATCACTCTTACGCTCACCGCTAGTCGCCTTTAAACGGCCACCATCTGCCATATAGCTCTGAATGCCAGTAACAAACCCTTGGCTCATCTGGTCAGTCAACTCAAACTCATCCGCAAAATAGACGTCACCTGTCGTGTCAGTCAAAACAACATTACCGCGCGCCACAACTGTATCTGTAGCCTGATTATATGAAACCATATCAGCCCTAAGGATACGACCCGCCTGAATAAGCTCAACATTGCCTCGCGCTTCTACAGTTTGTGTTTCCTGGTTATACGTTAGATTGTCAGCTTCAAAATCAACAGGAGCGTTATTGACCTCTTCACCACTGCGATATGGCGCCGTCATCTCTGGTGTAATTTCTTGACGGTAGACTTCAGCGGCGGCTGCACTTGGTTCACTCCGTGTCAGCAATGGCTGTGGCTCAGCGTAATCATAGGTGCTAACGGCATATTCCTGAGCAACTAAACCTGAATCATTCTGCGGGGTAACAAAATCAGGGTCCACATAAACGCTATCATCTTGACTGCTATAACCTGTAAGCATTTGCCCATACGCAATACCGCTCATGCCTGATAATAAGCACGCCACCATGAAAGCTTTAGCAAAAGTCTTTTTTCTTAAAAACATCAGGTTTGTAGCCAGAAACAGCTACCTTTGAATGTGAACCAGCGTAAATTTTGGAGTGAGAGACCTATAGAGTCAAGCGCTAGAGCGCCTAAACTCCCAGTTTTACTTGAAAAAAGCGGGCAATTCGTCACCAAAGCCTTTTACATCAGGCCCTAAATCATCATCACGACGATGACTACGATCCTTACGGTTTTGTGACGGCTTCTTAGGAGACTGATTATCTTGCCGTGGTTTATCTTTAAGCTTAGCCTTAGAAATATTCGCTACATTACTGTTTTTACTAGGCTTAACATCTTCTACAGGAATAGCTTTCCCGATGAGCTTTTCAATCGCCCCAACAAACTTGATATCGTCTTTATTGCCTTTAGCAGCAATCATAAACGCACGACCTTTTTGACCTGCGCGCCCTGTTCGGCCAATACGGTGAACATAGTCATCGGCATTCATTGGAACATCAAAGTTAAAGACGTGTGACAAGCCTGCCACATCAAGACCGCGTGCTGCCACATCAGAACAAATCAGCAACTGGATTTTATCAGCTTTAAAATCGTCAAGAACTTCATAGCGTTTAGCTTGATGCATATCGCCATGCAGACCTGCTACAGAAAAACCCTTATCTTTAAGAAACTTGGCAAGACCGTCAATGTCACGCTTGCGGTTACAGAAAACAAAAGCATTCTTAACCTCTTCCTTATCAAGCAGTGCCAGCAAAGCCTCACGCTTCTTACGGCCATCAACCCAAAGCAAGCCCTGTGTCACTGTTTCGGCAGGAGACGCAGGCGGAGCAACAGACACTTCTTTAGGGTTGCTCAAGAACTTGTCAGAGATACGCTTGATTTCTTTAGGCATGGTTGCCGAAAACAACAAAGTCTGACGAATTGGCGGCACCAAGCTAACAATACGCTCGATATCAGGAATAAAGCCCATATCCATCATACGATCGGCTTCATCGATAACAAGAACCTTAATATCGTTCAAAAGAATCGCGCCGCGATCAAACAAATCTAGCAAACGGCCAGGAGTAGCGATAAGAACATCAACACCCTTATCCAAAACCTTCATCTGCTCGTTAACAGATTCGCCACCTACAAGAAGCGCCTTATTCAATTTGCAGTATTTACCATACTTATCAAAGTTATCAGCCACCTGAGCCGCAAGCTCACGAGTCGGCGCAAGAACAAGAGACCGTGGCATACGTGCCTTCGCAACGCCGCCCGCCAGAATTTCAATCATTGGTAATGTAAAGCTAGCTGTCTTACCTGTACCGGTTTGCGCAAGGCCTAAAACATCACGCGTCATAAGAATGGCTGGAATAGCTTTCTCCTGAATCGGAGTCGGCGTATCGTAACCACATTCTTTTACAGCCTTGAGAACTTCGGGGCTCAACCCCAGATCGTCAAATTTCATGGCGTATATTTATGGGTTTTCTGCGATTTATGCAAGCTTTCTTAATTTCAACCTCTGAAATAGTTGTGCAGCGCCATATATTAGCAACGCAACAACCATACCAGGCAGAGAGTCATATATATGCACGTGATAGCCTGCTAGACGCCAATAAACTGCAGCAGCAAGCCCTCCAAACACCATGAATAAAGCCACCTTTTCCGTCAAAGGCCCATTAAACACCCGCACTAACATCAATGGCGCAAACCCAGCACCCATAATAGCAATAACAAACAGCACCAGATCAAAAACATTCTTGCTGCCAAGCAATGCAATACCGAGCGCAGCCCCTGTAAAGGCCAGTGTACTAAATTTCATGAAGTTGTAAGAATCACGGTATTTGTGAAAAATATCGCGCGATAGGCTAGCCGTGGAACTAAGAACCAACGAATCTGCTGTAGATATAGTGCCTGCAAAGATACCAGCCAAAATAACCCCCACCAATATAGACGGCAGCAAATCAAGCGCTATAGTCGGTAACGCAAGCTCCGTATCAAAATCTGTAGACTCAGGAATGAGCACCCGCGCACAAAGCGCTACTATATAAGCCGTAACATAAAACGCCCCGTAAGAACCCTCGAACCACCAGACCGCCTTACGTGCATCTTTGGAGCTTTTAAGGGTCATAAACCGCACCATTACGTGAGGAAACCCAATAAAACTAATACCTACAGATAGACATCCCAAGATAAACAAAAAAGGGCCAAATGGGTTACTAAGGGGGAGCAATGCCACTAATTTAGGGTCAATTTGCTCTAGAGTATTATAAAGCGCCCCTAAACCGCCAATCTCATTCAGAGCGGTAACCATAAGAAGTACCATAGCGACATACATAACTATAATCTGAGCAATATCCGTCCAGATAGACGCTCGTATCCCGCCTGCCCAACAATAAACCAGAACTATTATCGCGCCCATAATTGCGCCAGCATTATAATTCCACTCAAACAGGACATGTAATGCCTTACTCCCTGCCGCCAACTGTGCAGTCGCATATAGCGTAACCGCTACAATACTAACCAAACCAAGGACAAACTGAAGACGCTTACACATCCTCCCCTTATCGCACGCTAGATACTCCGTATAAGATGCAGCATTCTGACGCTGGCTGAACGCTCGAAAACGTCGAGACGTGACAGCAAAACCTACAAGAGACCCGAAGATAATACCGAAAATAAACCAAGCCCCCGCAAGCCCCATGGCATAACCAAAGCTGATAATACCCGTAAATCCAAAGCCACTAGCCGTTGAAGCCGCAGCCGATAGACCGACGAAGGCAGGACTCATGGATCGACTAGCAAGAAGATAATCCTCAGCAGATTTCTGGCGCTTGGTAACGGACAGCAGACCGACAAATATAAAGAACGCTAGAAAGGCCAGAAAACTATATAAAACGGTGTGATCAACCATGCTTTAAATCTCCCCAAAAGCAGTATGCAAATGTGCAACGAGTATCATCAGCTGTCAATCACAGCCCTTGCTGCATTGCATCTTGCGCAAACGCCTAAAACTGCTAATATTTTGCCCGAAAATTCAATCCGACAGATCGGAGTATTCTATGTCCAGAACTGCATTCAGCACACATTATGAAACAGAGTTAGAAGGCCTGCGCGAAAAAGGCCTGTTCAAGCCAGAGCGCATCATCACCTCACCACAAAGCGCCGATATTACGGTCAGCAGCGGCGATCACGTCCTGAACTTCTGTGCCAATAACTATCTTGGCCTTGCCGATAACGAAGAACTGGTCAGCGCGGCCAAGAAATGTCTGGATGACTATAAGCTAGGCATGGCATCCGTACGCTTTATCTGCGGTACACTCGATCTACACAAAAAACTGGAGCAGCGCATCGCAAAATTCAAAGGCATGGAAGACGCGATCCTTTACTCCTCATGCTTTGATGCCAATGCAGGTTTGTTTGAAACACTGCTAGGCGCAGAAGATGCCATTATCTCTGACGAGCTGAACCATGCCAGCATCATTGACGGCGTGCGCCTATGTAAGGCACAGCGCTTCCGTTACAAAAACAACAACATGGAAGATCTGGAACGCTGCCTGAAAGAGGCAGAAGGTGTGCGTTTCAAACTGATCGCAACTGACGGCGTATTCTCTATGGATGGCTATCTTGCTAATCTGCCAGCCATTTGTGATTTGGCGGAAAAATATGATGCCATGGTTATGGTTGATGACAGCCACGCTGTTGGCTTTATGGGACCTAACTTTGCAGGCACTGCGGATCATTTCGGGGTCACGGACCGCGTTGACATCATAACGGGTACTTTTGGCAAGGCCCTTGGCGGTGCATCAGGCGGATATACTGTCGGTAAGAAGCCTATCATCGAATGGCTACGCCAACGCTCTCGCCCCTACCTGTTTTCAAACACACTGGCACCTGTCATTGCCGCATCTACACTAGCAGTGTTGGACATGCTGGAACGTGACGGCAAAGCCTTGCAGGCTAAGCTGCAAGAAAACGCCCGCTACTTCCGCGAAAAGATGGAAGCCCACGGCTTTGACCTACTAAAAGGCGAACACCCGATCATCCCCGTCATGATCTATGACGCCGCGCTAGCTGGAAAATTCGCAGACGAAATGCTAAAACGCGGCGTCTACGTGGTCGGCTTCAGCTACCCCGTCGTCCCCGAAGGCCGCGCCCGCATCCGCACCCAAATGTCCTGCGCCCACGAAAAACACCACATAGACAAAGCCGTAGAGGCTTTTGCTGAAGTAGGACACCAACTTGGTATTCTGAAAGGTAAAGCTGCATGACTAACGATGAAACAAATTTAAGAGACCTCCTATTCAAGCACAAATCCAAAGATTTGTTTCCTGGCGCAAATTTACCCTCCAATCAAGCTTGGGGGATGGTAATGGAAACAGCGTATGAGGATGCATCAGTAACCGTATTCTGTGCGACGGATGGAAGCGCAAGCATGTATTACAGTAATGGAGGGGGAATAATAGGCGCAGGAGAACACCAAGATGTAGCAGAGTTAGCATCTGCAATAGCCGATTACAGCTCATTATTTTTTCTACCATACGCAACCCAAGAATTCTGCAAAGACTTCCCCTACCCTGAAATGGGCAGCACAGCCTTCTATTTTCTAAGTGACGATGGTGCAATTAAAACACCTGAAATTGCAGAGGAAATGCTAGGAAATGATGAAAGTATCTTATCTCCCCTATTTCACACCTTCCATGCATTAATAGGTGCAATAATAGAACACACCCCACAAGGACAAGACTCATGAAAAACTCAATGCGTGGATTGGCAAAGTTGAAATCGGAGCCGGGCATTTGGATGACCGAGCAGAATCCGATACCTGACATTGCCCCTGACGAGGTTCTGATACGGGTCAAAAAGAGTGCCATTTGCGGCACCGACCTGCACATCTATAACTGGGATGAATGGTCTCAGAAGACTGTGCCCGTACCGATGATCACAGGTCATGAATATGTCGGTGTCGTTGAGAAAACAGGGTCATTGGTGAAGCATTTGCAACAAGGCCAGCGTGTCACGGGGGAAGGCCATGTTGTCTGCGGTACATGCCGCAATTGTCGTGCAGGCGCACGCCATTTATGCCGCAATACAAAGGGCGTAGGCGTAAACCGTCAGGGCAGCTTCGCCGAGTTTGTCTGCATACCTGCCGACAACGTCGTTCCCCTGCCCGATGATATCAGCGATGAGATCGCCTCGATCTTCGACCCGCTCGGCAATGCCGTCCATACATGCCTGTCATTTGATCTTGTCGGTGAAGATGTGCTGATTACAGGCGCTGGCCCGATCGGCCTGATGGCGGTACCGATCTGCAAACATGCAGGCGCGCGCAACGTTGTTATTACGGACGTAAATCCATATCGCCTGAAGCTGGCAGAAGAAATGGGTGCAACGCGTGTTGTTGATGCCTCCAAAGAAAAAATATCCGACGTTATCCAAGAACTGGGCATGAAAGAGGCTTTCGATGTCGGACTTGAAATGTCAGGAAACGAACACGCCTTCCGCGATATGATCAAAAACATGAATTCGGGCGGTAAAATTGCGCTGCTGGGTATCCCGCCGCGCGAGATTGCCATTGACTGGAATGATGTGATCTTCAAAGGCCTGACCATCAAGGGCATCTATGGCCGCGAAATGTATGAAACATGGTACAAAATGATTGCGATGCTACAAAGCGGGCTGGACGTATCCAAAGTCATCACGCACCGCTTCGGCATTGACGATTATATAGAAGGCTTCGAAGCCATGAAATCAGGCCATTGCGGCAAAGTCATATTGGATTGGCCGGAATAAGTCTACAGATCCAAGCCTGTAAGCTGACCAATAGCGCGGCGAATACGACTGACTGGCTTGTCAGCCGAAACCAGGCCCGGAATCTTTTGTGAAAGAGAATTAAATCTCTCTTCAGCGCGCTGGCTATTATTTGAAGGGTCAATATTTTTATAAAGAAGCCGCTCTGCATGCTGTTTAAAATCGGGGTGTGCATAAACATTGCCCTTACTATCCATAGCAATACAGTTGATCGGTGCATCCCCGCTAAGACTTAGATCTTCGGTCGTATAAACTTTGTCACTGAAGCATAAATCGAGCTTTCTAACGTCTTGCCCGTCCGCCTTATAATCAGCTTCGATGCAGGCATCAAAATCTTTATAGGTATCAGCCTTTTCTAAGCTAGTTGCCGTAATGCCCTCAATGTTTTCAATCAAGGCCTCAGCAGTATGACTGGCAAATGATGCGTTTAGCATAAACCATGTAGAAGGATTGAACTCATGTGCATCAAAATATTCATCAGCCCCTGCAGCCCGCAATGCGATATCAATGTCACCTGCATCACTCGGCTGTGAAATACCATTTTCTATTAGATAGGCATCGCGTAACGCGCCGCCAAATGCAACGGGGTTCGCATACCCTTTCGCTTCTAATTCACGTAAAAGGTCTAGTACTTCTTTTGGGGGCGTCATCTCGAGAATGACAGGTTGCACAAATACTTGCTTAGCAGCGCTTGCAAAACGCTCACGCACAGTCATTTTATGACCAGCAGTGCCATAGAAATTTGCCGCTAAACCAGATTTACAGTGTTCATTTTCTAACATACGGTATCCATACCAAAAATTATTTACATAACTTTACCAGATAAGGATATCGAAAGCAAAAGATTTGAACTACGTAATCAGCTAGGAATATCCAGACGCATACATTTAGGCCAGTAATTAGGGCGCGGCGTATTAAAACCGAGAGCCTCACGCATATTCTTTGTCATTTCAGGGTCAAGTGAAACAAACACTCCAGAAAGACGATCAAACCAAGCAACGGATGCTGTTGACTCTGCACCGTCAATGCCTGCCTGTGCAGCAACAGCTTGAGAAAAGTCTAATGCGTCTTTTCTAGAAAGCTGATAATCAGGCCCCTTAGCCCACTCTGCTACCATACCAAGGGCTGCGCCCATAACATTAATAGGTGCAATAATTGAAACTGAAGGACACTTAACAGTTTGGAAACCATCAGCAGTTTGTACAGTCACTTCCATATCATGCAAATAAGCGGTACCGAGATCACCCTTCAAAGCAGTTTTGGCAAGCCAACGCGGAGCCACATCAGACTTATAGAAGTGATCAACTGCTCCATCCTTAACATGCGTGTAAAGCTGCTCACGCTGAGACTTGATACTAGCCTCAGCTGCATCTAGATAGTCAGAACGCCCAAGCACAACATCAGAGAATGTGGAAACCAAACGCGCGAGGCTATTACGCGGCGGAATATTTTCGGCAACAGATGAAATACCCTCATCAACTAACGAGCTGACCGGCTTCCCCATACAAGAAATATGCGGCTCATAAACAGGATTGTAGCCGCCGCTACGTGCCTTAATATTGTATAGATCACTAAGAGCCAGCGTCATAGCCGATGCACCATACGGCGCACAAGACATTTCAATTAATGCTCTGGATTCCGCCTGCTCTCTAGTAGTTCTGTTATCTTTGTCAGTCATAATGTTGGCTCCCTAAAAATATTGCTACTTTCTAGCAACAATATACATAAAAGGCAAATAGCCAATGAGTATATATAAGCATTTCCCCTAAGCCCTTATTTTAGTATGATTAAGCCGCATAATAATCAGGGGGAAACAATGACCGTAAATACAAAATCATATATGTCAGGCTTTGGAAACGAATTCGCAACCGAGGCTCTACCGAACGCCTTGCCTGAAGGCCAGAACTCCCCACAAAAAATCAATTATGGCTTGTATGCTGAGCAGCTTACAGGGTCCCCTTTTACCAACCCACGCGCCACAAACAAACGCAGTTGGCTTTACCGAATCCAGCCATCTGTGAAACAGCGCCCATTTGAGCCGATGAAACACAGCGGCATGGCAAGCTCACCGTTTAACGAGCTGCCTGCAAACCCCACCCAAATGCGTTGGGATCCACTGCCTATACCAACAAAAAAGACAGATTTCATTGATGGCTTAGTGACCATTGCAGGAAACGGAGACCTGTTTAACTGGACAGGCCTTGGCATACATCTTTACGCCGCCAACCTGTCAATGTCAGAGAAAAAACGTTACTTCTATAACGCTGATGGCGAAATGCTGTTTGTACCACAACAGGGCTTATTACAAATCCGCAGTGAAATGGGTGTAATAAAGGCATTCCCGGGCGAAATCATCGTTATTCCGCGCGGCGTAAAATTTGCCGTCGACTTCCCCGAAGGTGATTCACGCGGCTATGTCTGCGAAAACTATGGCCAGCCTTTTGTATTGCCCGATCTAGGGCCTATCGGTGCAAACGGCCTTGCCAACCCACGTGATTTCCTAACACCTGTTGCCAGCTACGAAGACAGCACAAAGCCTTGCGAATTAATCGCTAAATTCGGCGGCAATTTCTGGACAACCAAACTGGACCACTCGCCATTGGATGTTGTGGCATGGCACGGTAATTACGCACCGTATAAATACAATCTGGAAAACTTCAATACAATCAACACAGTAAGCTTCGATCACCCTGATCCATCTATCTTTACTGTGCTGACATCGCCAAGTTTACCGCATGGCACAGCCAACGTAGATTTTGTAATCTTCCCGCCACGCTGGATGGTTGCCGAAAATACGTTCAGACCCCCCTATTTCCACCGTAACCTGATGAGTGAATTTATGGGACTGATCAAAGGTGAATATGACGGCAAAGAAAAAGGCGGCTTCGCCCCCGGAGGCTGTAGCCTGCACAACTGCATGTCACCGCACGGCCCCGACTCTGCCACATTTGAACGCGCAACCAATGCCGAACTGATGCCACAGAAGATAGAAGACACAATGGCCTTCATGTTCGAAAGCAAATACATCATGCGCACAACCAAATTTGCGATGGATTCAAAAGCCTATCAAAAAGACTACCACGACGTTTGGCAGGACATGCCGCGCAAGTTTGATCCGCGCAGTAAAACCGCATAGCAATTCAAAGGCTTACAAGTAATAATATATAAAATTGTCTCTAATTTTAAATACCTCTCAATATCTTTCCCGCATACTTAAGTCTGGGAGAGAATTTTTAATACATTGTTATAAAGGAATTAGCTTTGGGTACACCGTCCAACACAGCAAAGGAATTGCTGCGCGCGACCGCACTTGATAATGCTGCCAGTAAATCAAAACTAGAAGATGATTTGGAGCAAGACGGCTTCGCACGCTCAGCATCCGACAGAAGCGAAAACCTATATGGCACCAGCAACGAAATCACTTTCATTGGACAAGACACAAAAGCGGAAACTCAAGCCGATAACGGCCAAATTCAAGTCAGTATTCAAGCGTTACCGAGCGGTAGTGAGGTTGGCTGGCATCTATACAACATCAATGCTGACGATGTCTGGAGCGATTACACAGGCCGCGGCGTCATAGTCGCGGTAGTAGATAATGGCTGGCACAGCTACAACCACCCCGACCTGAATGATAACATTCGTTTTGATTTAACCGACAATACAGCAGTCAATGGCCTGGACCACGGCCAGAACACTATGGGTCTAATCGGCGCAGAAGCCAACGACTCACAAACAGTCGGTGTCGCCTATAACGTAGACCTGACAGGCGAACTATGGACAACGCAAGGCATTCTGGATGCCACAGGCTATGCAGATGTCATTAACAACAGCTGGACATTCAAAAACCCGCTAACACCTATCAGCCAATCAGCCATTGATGGCGCTGTCACTACAGGACGCGGCGGTTTAGGCTCCGTAGTCGTATTTTCAGCTGGAAATTACAGAACTGAAGACATTGGCGGCAATATCATGCCGATGCAGTCATCACCGCACGCGATTGTGGTGGG
>Ga0208570_1000520_pt1 | contig 13696 bp, 10 predicted proteins | sample DeeseametaMP1202_FD_184192 | JGI IMG/M metagenome (GOLD analysis project Ga0208570, IMG submission 184192) | Marine microbial communities from the Deep Indian Ocean - MP1202 (SPAdes) | ecosystem: Environmental > Aquatic > Marine > Oceanic | place: South Indian Ocean | collected 2011-03-08
TACAACGGATATCACCGGTGCTGTAGAGCTTCCTGAAGGCGTAGAGATGGTAATGCCGGGCGATAACATCAAGATGGATGTTACCCTGATTGCACCGATCGCGATGGAAGAAGGTCTGCGTTTTGCAATTCGTGAAGGTGGCCGTACTGTTGGTGCGGGTGTTGTAGCGAAAATTGTTGAATAGGCACTAGTCAAAGCTGGTTTGGCCGAGTATCATGCTCGGCCCGATTGTCTATGTAAGAAAACTGATTTAGGCCAGTAGTTCAATTGGTAGAGCACCGGTCTCCAAAACCGGGTGTTGGGGGTTCGAGTCCCTCCTGGCCTGCCAAATAGGGAATGAAGGCTTCCTGGTATGAACTCATGCTGGTGGAGCCGGTCTGAAATCTATGAGTACAAGCACAGAACAGTCCCAATCATCTCCGGCAAATGCTCTTTTGTGGGTGTTGGTAGCAATCCTGGTCGCTGCAGCCGTGGTGGGCAATGCCTATTTTGATGATCAACCGCTCTTGTACAGAGTTATTGGTGTGGTTGTCCTGGGTTGTCTGGCCGCATTGGTGGCTTCTTTCACGGTCAGGGGGCGGGCATTTATAACTCTGCTTCAGGACGCAAGGTCCGAAGTCAGGCGTGTTGTTTGGCCAACTAAGCAAGAAACAGCACAAACAACCGGCATAGTCGTTGTCGTTGTTGCTTTGATGGCTGTGCTGCTTTGGTTGCTTGACATGGCGCTGGGGTCAATTATTTCCGGAATTATCGGCTAATAACAAGAGGTTGCAGATGGCAAAGCGTTGGTACGTGGTACACGCCTACTCAGGCTTTGAAAAGCACGTGAAACGATCTCTTGGAGAGCGAATTAAGCTGGAAGAGATGGAAGACCATTTTGGGGAGATCCTCGTTCCCACAGAAGAAGTGGTTGAAATGCGGGGTGGTCAAAAACGCAAAAGTGAGCGCAAATTTTTCCCTGGCTATGTGTTAGTGCAAATGGAGATGAATGACGCTTCTTGGCATTTGGTTAAAGATTGCCCTAAAGTGATGGGCTTTATCGGCGGTACAGCGGATAAGCCAGCACCGATCTCCGATCGAGAAGCTGCAGCGATATTGCAGCGAGTGGAAGACGGGGTTGAGAAGCCAAAGCCGAAGACTTTGTTCGAGCCGGGTGAAGTGGTTCGTGTGGTTGATGGTCCGTTCGCAGACTTTAACGGCGTTGTTGAAGAGGTGAATTATGAGAAGAGTCGCCTGCAAGTGGCTGTTCTGATTTTTGGTCGTTCTACACCAGTTGAACTTGAGTTCGGTCAGGTAGAAAAAGGTTAATAGAGATTCGACCCCTGCAGGCGTATGCGCTGTGGGGATTTTTACTTTGCACGGGGAGCTGTATTCCAGCGTTTGAACCCGAGGAGTAGCTGAAATGGCAAAGAAAATCCAAGCTTATATAAAGCTTCAGGTAAAAGCAGGCCAAGCAAACCCAAGTCCCCCAGTCGGACCTGCATTGGGCCAGCACGGCGTAAACATTATGGAGTTCTGTAAGGCGTTTAACGCCCAGACACAGCCTCCTGCGTTTGAGGCGGGAATGCCCATTCCGGTTATCATAACCGTCTATAGTGACCGTTCCTTTACCTTCATCACTAAAACACCCCCAGCGTCTGTGCTATTGCTGAAAAAGCTCGGTATCCCCAAAGGGAGCGGTGTGCCAAACAAGAATAAAGTTGGCAAAGTGACCCGTGCGCAATTAGAAGAAATTGCCACTATTAAGATGCCTGATTTGACTGCAGCCGATATGGATGCAGCTGTACGGACCATAGCGGGCTCTGCCCGTAGTATGGGTCTTGATGTGGAGGGTCTGTAAATGGCGAAGTTGACTAAGCGACAAAAAGTGATTCGTGAAAAAGTAGATGCAGCTAAAGCTTATGATGTAGTAGAGGCGGTCACTTTGCTGGCTGATCTGTCCACTGTTAAGTTCAAAGAGAGTATCGACGTTGCTGTAAACCTGGGCGTAGATCCACGAAAATCGGATCAGGTTGTCCGTGGGGCAAGCGTGCTTCCCAACGGAACTGGTAAGACAGTTCGGGTTGCGGTGTTCACTCAGGGGGCCAATGCCGAAGCGGCTAAAGCTGCGGGTGCCGACCTGGTTGGAATGGACGATTTAGCTGAAGAGATCCAGAAAGGTAACCTGGATTTCGACGTGGTAATTGCGTCACCGGATGCAATGCGAGTGGTTGGTAAGTTAGGGCAGATCCTGGGTCCCCGAGGCTTAATGCCTAATCCCAAAACCGGCACAGTTACACCGGATGTCGTAACTGCAGTGAATAATGCAAAGGCGGGTCAGGTTCGTTACAGAACAGACAAAGCAGGTATTATCCACTGTTCAGTTGGGCAGGTAGGTTTCGAACCAACTGCGATCAAGCAAAATATTGAAGCGCTGATGTCAGACTTGAAAAAAGCCAAGCCTGCCAGTGCAAAAGGTACCTATATCAAAAAGATCACTTTGTCCTCCACGATGGGGCCTGGTGTGTCAATCGATCAAGGCAGCCTGGAAATATAAGTGAAAAAGACTTTGAGCTCTTGCGGCTATTTGTTGTTAGTCGCAAGGCGCGTTAAAGACCGTAGGTGCGTAAAAGCGAACGATTGCTTGTACGCTTAAAAATGCCTGCGCAAACGCGGTGGTTCAAGATTCAGTATTGCTGAGTCGGGCACCGCAACCTCAATCATTTCATTGGTTGGGGAAACGAAACTTAGCAAGTAAAGAGAGGTGTTCAGTGGCACTAAGACTAGAAGACAAAAAGGCAATTGTTGCCGAAGTCAACGACGTCGCGTCCGGTGCTCTGTCCGCTGTAATTGCTGACTATCGGGGTTTGTCTGTTTCCCAAATGACTGAATTACGGAAACAGGCCCGCGAACAAGGTGTGTATCTGCGAGTGGTTCGAAACACTCTGGCGCGCATCGCGGTTGAAGGCACTGAATTTGAGTGCCTGAAGGAAACTCTGGTCGGCCCGACTATTTTGGCATTGTCTATGGAAGACCCCGGTGCAGCCGCCCGGATGATCAAAGACTACGCCAAAGATAACGACAAGTTGGAAGTGAAAGCCCTGGCAATAGGTGGCGTTTTATATGGCGCTAACGAAATTGACAGATTGGCTAAACTCCCGACACGCGATCAAGCACTCGGCATGCTCGCGAGCGTACTGCAAGCACCTGTTACTAAGCTTGCTCGTTCGCTCAACGATGTTCCTGGCAAAATCGCACGTGTAGTCGCAGCGGTCAAAGACCAAAAAGCAGCTTAATATTGAATCTATTTAAATTGAATTGAAAAGTTCAGGAGTAAAATCATGGCTCTGTCCAACGAAGATATTTTAAACGCAATTGCTGAAATGAGTGTAATGGATTTGGTTGAACTGGTTTCAGCCATCGAAGAAAAATTTGGTGTGTCAGCGGCAGCTCCCGTCGCTGTAGCTGCTGCCGGCGGTGAAGTTGCTGCTGCTGCGGAAGAGCAAACCGAGTTTGACGTTATCCTGGAATCTTTTGGCGAGAACAAAGTAGCGGTTATCAAAGCAGTTCGCGGTGTAACTGGTCTTGGTCTGAAAGAAGCTAAAGAAATGGTTGAAGGTGCCCCTAAAGCAGTTAAAGAAGGCGCATCTAAAGACGAAGCAGAAAAAATCAAGAAAGACCTGGAAGACGCTGGCGCTAAAGTCGCACTTAAGTAACAGCTTGGCGAATCTGCGTTATTCAACGCAATTTGCTGACGGGCTGGTGGCAAAAGGCCACCGGCCTTTTGACGTTTAATTGCAAGCGTCAAAAAACAACGATTTTACTTTAGTGGTTAAGGCGCAGGTTCTTTGCCTCTAAAGAGAATAGAAAATCAGCGCGGTAGTAGCGTCATAAGTATGCACAGCGACTGATGTTCTATTCATAGTAAACCCCGTCAGGGACATAACGCGAAGGTAAAACTTCGATTAAGCAAGATTTACAAATCTTGCAGAGTGACAAGCTGAGGAACTCAGATGGCATATTCTTTCACCGAAAAGAAAAGAATCCGCAAGGACTTCGGTAAACTCACTGACGCGATGGAAGTGCCGTATTTATTGGCAATCCAATTGGATTCTTATCGAAAATTTCTTCAACTCGATAACAAGTCAGATGAGCGTATCGACGAGGGCCTGCAAGCGGCCTTCAAATCCGTATTTCCCATAGCGAGCTATTCCGGGAATGCGGCTCTGGAATACGTTGATTATTCTTTAGGTACCCCGGTTTTTGATGTTCAAGAATGTCAGATGCGCGGCGCCACCTATTCGGCACCGCTGCGCGTGAAGATTCGCCTGATCATTTATGACAAGGAATCTTCAAACAAGGCCATCAAGGATATTAAAGAGCAAGAAGTTTACATGGGCGAAATTCCGCTAATGACGGAGAATGGTACCTTCGTTATTAATGGTACTGAACGGGTAATCGTTTCCCAGTTACACCGTTCGCCTGGCGTGTTCTTTGATCATGACCGTGGCAAAACACATTCTTCCGGCAAGCTTTTGTACTCTGCACGAATTATTCCCTATCGTGGCTCCTGGCTGGATTTTGAATTCGATCCGAAGGATTTGGTTTTCGTCCGGATTGACCGTCGCCGCAAGTTGCCCGCTACTATTCTTTTGCGCGCTCTCGGTTATGAAAACGAAGAAATGCTGGATATGTTCTTCGACACCAATACGGTTATTCTGGAAGGCGGTGAGTTCAAACTCAAGTTGATTCCAGAGCGGCTTCGTGGTGAAACCGCCATGTTCGATATTAAGGCCGGCGATGAGGTTGTGGTTGAAGAGGGGCGGCGCGTAACTGCACGGCATATCAGGCAGCTTGAAGGCGCCAATATTGAATGGCTGGCGGTTCCGAATGCGTATTTGGAAGGCCGGGTTATTGCAAAAAACATCGTTGATAAATCGACGGGTGAATTGATTTGCGAGTGCAATGCAGAGATTACAACCCCTCTACTCGAAGCTATTGCTGAAGCGGGCGTTACTGATTTTGAAACGCTCTATATCAACGAACTGGATCGTGGCGCGTTTGTCTCCGATACTTTGCGTAGTGACTCCACCACCAACCAACTGGAAGCCTTGGTTGAAATCTACCGTATGATGCGTCCCGGTGAACCGCCGACAAAAGACGCTGCTGAGTCTCTCTTCAAAAATCTATTTTTCTCTGCCGAGCGATATGACTTGTCAGCCGTTGGTCGCATGAAATTCAATCGACGTTTGGGCCGTGAAGAAATATTAGGCGAAGGCACGTTGTCCCCTGAAGATATCGTGGCGGTGATGAAGTGCCTGGTCGATATCCGCAACGGTAATGGTGTCGTTGATGATATAGATCACCTTGGAAATCGGCGCGTACGCTGTGTCGGTGAAATGGCCGAGAATCAATTCCGGGTTGGTCTTGTGAGGGTAGAGCGTGCGGTTAAAGAGCGCCTGTCTCTGGCAGAAAGCGAAGGCTTGATGCCGCAGGATCTTATCAATGCCAAGCCGGTTGCAGCTGCGATCAAAGAGTTTTTTGGTTCCAGCCAGCTTTCTCAGTTTATGGACCAGAATAATCCGCTTTCCGAGATAACTCACAAGCGTCGAGTGTCTGCTCTGGGCCCTGGCGGTCTGACTCGTGAGCGGGCCGGCTTTGAAGTTCGGGATGTACACCCCACTCATTACGGTCGTGTTTGCCCAATCGAAACGCCTGAAGGGCCTAATATCGGTCTTATTAACTCTCTTGCAACTTTCTCACGTGCAAATGATTACGGGTTTCTTGAAAGCCCCTATCGTAGAGTGGTTGACGGCAAGATTACCGATGATGTTATCTATCTATCAGCGATCGAAGAGGGCGAGTATGTTATTGCCCAGGCCAATGCTGAAGTGGATGAAGAAGGAAACCTTGTTGAAGACTTGGTGCCGATTCGTCATAAGAACGAGTTCACTGTAACAACGGCAGAAAACGTCAATCTGATGGACGTATCTCCTCGCCAGGTTGTGTCCGTGGCCGCTTCACTTATCCCGTTCCTCGAGCACGATGATGCTAACCGGGCACTTATGGGATCGAACATGCAGCGCCAAGCCGTTCCAACGTTAAGAGCTGAAAAGCCTTTAGTCGGAACCGGTATGGAAGGGATTGTTGCTCGTGACTCCGGAGTTTGTCAGGTTGCACGACGAGGCGGTGTGGTTGACCGGGTTGATGCTGCGCGGATTGTCGTGCGTGCACACGAAGCGGAAATAGCCCAAGAAGGTGATGCCGGCGTTGATATTTATAATTTGACAAAATATACACGCTCTAATCAAAACACCTGTATAAATCAGCGCCCGCTTGTAAAAGTAGGCGATGTGATTGCCCGTGGTGATATTCTGGCTGACGGGCCTTCTGTTGACATGGGCGAACTGGCGCTGGGGCAGAATATGCGCGTCGCCTTTATGCCCTGGAATGGTTATAACTTCGAGGATTCTATCCTGATTTCTGAACGTGTGGTTCAGGAAGATCGTTTCACTACCATCCACATTCAGGAGCTGACTTGTGTGGCTCGGGATACCAAGTTGGGGCCGGAGGAAATTACCTCTGATATTCCGAACGTGGGCGAAGCTGCGCTGGGTAAGTTGGATGAGTCAGGTATTGTTCATATCGGCGCGGAAGTGGGTCCGGGAGACATTTTGGTCGGCAAGGTAACACCGAAAGGTGAAACTCAGCTGACACCGGAAGAGAAGCTTTTGCGAGCGATCTTCGGTGAAAAAGCCTCCGATGTTAAGGATACCTCGCTACGGGTGCCTTCAAGTACGAAGGGTACAGTAATCGATGTACAGGTATTTACCCGCGATGGTGTTGAAAAAGATCAGCGTGCCATTGATATTGAAAATGCGCAGATCGACAAGTTCCGGAAAGATCTGAACGACGAATTCCGCATTATTCAAGGCGCTACTCTGGGCCGACTACGTAAGATGCTGGAGGGCGAAAAAGTCGTTGCAGCCGGAGCAGGTCTGAAAAAGGGCGATACCATAGCAGCAGAAATTCTCGACACACTTGAGCCAGCTCAATGGTTTGATTTGCGTCCAACCTCGGATCAGCTGGCAGAACAACTAGAAAATTCGAAGACCTATCTTGAGGAAGTGCGTTCAGACCAAGAGAAAAAGCTCGCTGAGAAAAAGCGAAAGATTTCCAGTGGCGATGATTTGGCTCACGGTGTTTTGAAAATTGTTAAGGTGCATCTGGCGGTCAAGCGCCGCATTCAGCCAGGCGACAAGATGGCTGGACGGCACGGTAACAAAGGGGTTATCTCGGTGATTATGCCGGTAGAAGATATGCCCTACGACATGAATGGGGAGCCAGTCGACGTGGTGTTAAATCCACTGGGTGTGCCTTCGCGGATGAACGTGGGACAGATTCTCGAAGCGCATTTGGGTATGGCTGCACACGGGCTTGGTAAATGCATTGAGAAAATGCTTCAGGCCAAACAGGAGGTCGCTGAACTTCGGGAGTTCCTGGCTAAAGTCTACAACCAGATAGGGGAGAAAACAGAACAGCTCGACTCGTTTAACGATGAGGAAATATTTGAGCTGGCGAAAAACCTGTCACGTGGCGTGCCTATGGCAACGCCGGTATTTGATGGTGCCCAAGAATCTGAAATAAAAGAGATGCTTGAATTGGCGGGTATACCTGAAAGTGGTCAGCTAAGGCTGCATGATGGTCGGACCGGCAAAGAGTTTGACGGTGCTGTGACTGTTGGATACATGTATATGCTCAAACTGAACCATTTAGTGGATGACAAGATGCATGCTCGTTCAACCGGATCCTATAGCCTGGTTACTCAGCAGCCGCTGGGTGGTAAAGCTCAATTCGGTGGTCAGCGTTTCGGGGAGATGGAAGTGTGGGCGCTAGAGGCATATGGCGCTGCGTATACGCTGCAGGAAATGCTGACTGTTAAATCTGATGACGTGAATGGACGAACCCGTATCTACAAAAACATCGTAGATGGAGATCACCGTATGGATCCGGGCATGCCTGAATCCTTCAATGTACTGGTGAAAGAGATTCGTTCGCTCGGAATCGACATCGAGCTTGAAAACGAGTAACACGAACAAGACACGGCGGGTCATGTGCCCGCCTTACTGGCTCCGAGTGGAGGAATTTCAGTGAAAGACCTACTGAACCTGCTAAAAGCACAGGGACAAGACGCAGAATTTGATCGTATCCGAATTGGTTTGGCGTCACCGGAAATGATTCGCGCATGGTCCTTTGGCGAAGTAAAAAAACCTGAAACCATTAATTATCGTACGTTTAAACCGGAAAGAGATGGACTGTTTTGCGCGCGTATTTTTGGACCGATCAAGGATTATGAGTGTCTTTGTGGTAAGTACAAACGGCTCAAACATCGTGGTGTTATATGCGAAAAGTGCGGTGTTGAAGTAACGCTGTCTAAAGTTCGGCGAGACCGCATGGGCCACATTGAATTAGCTAGCCCAGTGGCACATATTTGGTTTTTGAAATCGCTCCCCAGTCGTATCGGATTGTTGCTTGATATGACGCTGCGCGATATTGAGCGAGTGTTGTATTTTGAATCATTTGTTGTAACTGATCCGGGTACCACAACTCTTGAGCGCGGCCAGATGCTGACGGACGAGCAGTACTATGAAGCGTTAGAAGAATTCGGTGACGAATTCGATGCGAGCATGGGCGCTGAAGCTGTACAGAAGCTGCTGAAAGATATGGATCTGCAGCAGGAGATTCGTGAGCTACGCGAAGAGTTGCCGACTGTTAACTCTGAAACAAAGAGTAAGAAAATCGCCAAACGCTTAAAGCTGATGGAAGCTTTTCACGAATCCGGCAACGATCCGATGTGGATGATCTTGAGTGTGTTGCCCGTGCTTCCGCCGGATTTGCGTCCTCTGGTGCCTTTGGATGGCGGACGTTTTGCGACCTCGGATCTAAACGATCTTTATCGCCGGGTGATTAACCGGAACAATCGCCTGAAACGGCTTTTGGATTTGAATGCGCCGGACATCATCGTTCGCAATGAAAAACGCATGTTGCAAGAAGCCGTCGATGCTTTGTTGGATAACGGTCGTCGTGGCCGAGCCATCACTGGCTCCAATAAACGTCCTTTGAAATCACTTGCAGATATGATTAAGGGTAAGCAGGGTCGTTTCCGTCAAAACTTGCTCGGAAAACGGGTTGATTACTCCGGACGTTCAGTGATTGTAGTAGGCCCCACGCTCAAACTGCATGAGTGTGGTTTACCCAAAAAAATGGCATTGGAACTATTTAAGCCGTTTATTTTTGCCAAGTTGGAGGCTCGAGGTTTAGCCACAACGATTAAAGCAGCAAAGAAAATGGTTGAGCGGGAAACGCCTGAGGTTTGGGATATCCTGGCTGAAGTTATCCGGGAGCATCCGGTGATGTTAAACCGGGCGCCAACCCTTCACCGTTTGGGTATTCAGGCTTTTGAGCCCCAGTTGATTGAAGGTAAGGCCATCCAGTTGCACCCGCTGGTTTGTGTCGCCTATAACGCGGATTTTGACGGCGACCAAATGGCGGTACACGTGCCGCTTACGATCGAGGCCCAGCTTGAAGCTCGGGCGTTGATGATGTCTACCAATAATATTCTGTCACCAGCCAACGGTGAGCCGATTATTGTGCCTACGCAGGACGTTGTACTGGGTTTGTATTACATCAGCCGGCAACGTGTGAATGTGAAAGGCGAAGGTATGGTCTTTGTCGACACTAAAGAGGTATCACGCGCGCTGGCTAATAACGCAGTAACCGTTCATTCGCGAATTAAAGTGCGTGTTACCGAAACGGTTAAGCACGAAGACGGTGAAATAACCAAGCGTACCTTCCTGGCCGACACTTCTGCTGGTCGTTGTATGCTTTGGGATGTGCTGCCCGAAGGTTTGCCTTTTGAGTTGATCAACCAGGATATGACAAAGAAAACCGTATCCCGGCTGATTAACGCTTGTTATCGCCGCCTGGGTTTGAAAGCCACGGTGATCTTTGCTGATAAGCTAATGTATCTCGGATTCCATCAGGCGACTTTATCTGGCTCTTCCATCGGTATCAATGATATGGAAATACCGGAAGAAAAAGCGCGAATTATTTCTGAAGCCGATGATGAAGTTCGGGAGATTGAAGATCAGTTTGCTTCAGGTTTGGTGACCCAGGGCGAGCGATACAACAAAGTTATCGATATCTGGTCGCGTACAAATGATATGGTTGCGAAAGCCATGATGGAGCGGTTGTCGGTTGATCGTGTTGCCGATAAAGAAGGGAATCTGGTAGATCAGAAATCCTTCAACTCCATCTTCATAATGGCGGATTCCGGAGCTCGGGGTTCCCAGGCTCAGATACGACAGCTTGCGGGTATGCGTGGTCTGATGGCAAAACCGGATGGCTCGATCATTGAAACCCCGATTACAGCAAACTTTCGGGAAGGGTTGAACGTACTTCAGTACTTTATATCAACCCATGGTGCTCGGAAAGGTCTTGCGGATACCGCACTTAAAACGGCGAACTCCGGATATCTTACCCGTCGTCTCGTTGATGTTGCCCAGGATCTGGTAGTAACTGAGCATGACTGTGGAACCACGCAGGGTGTTCCGATGACACCTTTGATCGAAGGGGGCGATGTTGTAGAGCCTCTGGGTGAGCGTGTATTGGGTCGTGTAGTAGCTCAGGACGTCTTTAAGCCGGGAACGGATGAAGTCATTGCCCCGGCGGGTACTCTGATAGACGAGCAATGGGTTGAGCTGCTTGAAGCCGAAGCTGTTGATGAGCTGGTTTGTCGGTCCCCTATCTCCTGTGACACGCGCTACGGTGTATGTCGCATGTGTTACGGTCGGGATCTGGCTCGTGGACATCTGGTTAACATCGGAGAGGCTGTGGGTGTTATCGCTGCTCAGTCTATCGGTGAGCCGGGCACCCAGTTGACGATGCGTACGTTCCACATCGGTGGAGCTGCATCCAGAAGCTCAGCAGTGAGTAATGTGCAGGTTAAAAACGTCGGTACCATTCGTTTGCATAACATCAAAACGGTTGAGCAGGTAAACGGTAACTTGGTTGCGGTATCGCGCTCCGGCGAATTAGCCTTGGCTGATGAAAAAGGGCGTGAGCGTGAGCGGTACAAAATACCTTACGGCGGTGTTATTTCGGTCAAAGATGGTGCGACAGTTGAAGCGGGTACTATTGTTGCCCAATGGGATCCTCATACTCACCCCGTTATAACTGAGTTGGCAGGTCGTGTCAGCTTCAGTGAATTCGAAGAGGGTATTTCTGTTAAGCAGACTACTGACGAGCTGACAGGTCTAACCAATTACGAAATCCTGGATCCAAAAGACCGTCCTTCCTCCGGTAAAGATAAGCGACCGGTAGTTCGTTTGGTTGGAGAGGATAACGAGTTAGTGACAATGCCTGGAAGTGATACTCCAGCTCAGTATTATTTGCCGGCGGGATCTATCGTTCAGTTGGGTGACGGGGCTACTGTAGGCGCGGGCGATGTAATAGCCCGTATACCGCAGGAAAGTTCGAAAACTCGCGACATTACGGGTGGTTTGCCTCGGGTTGCTGATTTGTTTGAAGCCAGAAAGCCGAAAGAATCGTCTATTTTGGCCGAGAAGTCCGGCATCGTTTCCTTCGGTAAGGAAACAAAAGGAAAGGTTCGTTTGGTTATCACTCCGGATGAAGGTGGTGATGCCTACGAAGAGTTGATTCCTAAATGGCGCCAATTGAACATATTCGAAGGTGAGCGTGTCGAGCAGGGTGAGGTTATTTCCGATGGGCCTTCTAACCCGCACGACATTTTGCGCCTGAAAGGGGTTCATGCAGTTGCAAGTTATATTGTCAATGAAGTGCAGGATGTATATAGATTGCAGGGCGTTGGAATTAACGATAAGCACATTGAAGTTATCGTTCGACAAATGCTGCGGAAGGTTATTATTTCGGATTCCAGTGACTCATCCTTCATAAAAGGAGAGCAAGCTGAGCTTGCCAGAGTGCTTGATGAGAACGAGCAGTTGGAAAAGGACGAGAAGTTTGGTGCCAAGTATGAACGTGAATTGCTTGGTATAACGAAAGCTTCTCTATCAACGGAGTCTTTCATCTCGGCAGCATCATTCCAGGAAACCACGCGGGTTTTGACAGAGGCCGCTGTCACTGGAAAAATTGATGATTTGCGTGGATTGAAAGAAAACGTCGTTGTCGGCCGTTTGATTCCGGCTGGTACGGGGTTTGCGTACCATGCTGAGCGTCGTCGCCAACGGGAACAGGAAGCAACCGCGCAAGTGCCTGAGTTTACAGCGGATGATGCTGAACAGGCGTTGAGTGAGGCGCTTAATTCGCCAGAAGAGTAAGTCGATTAGCTACCGCTGTTGTACTGAAAGTGCTGTATGACGGCGGTTAGCTTGACTTGTGGTCGAACCGCTCTTAGAATCTCGCATCCCTGAAAAAGGGTTGACGGGATTTTTTTGCATTTAGATAGAGAGAACCCACCGACGGGATTCTCAAAAATGATTGGAGAAACAGCTACATGGCAACAATTAACCAGTTGGTGCGTAAGCCGCGTCAGCGAAAGGTAGCAAAAAGTGACGTTCCGGCGTTACAAAGCTGCCCGCAGCGTCGAGGTGTATGTACCCGTGTTTACACTACTACTCCCAAAAAGCCTAACTCGGCTTTGCGTAAAGTAGCTCGTGTTCGTTTAACAAACGGTTTTGAAGTGACTTCCTACATCGGTGGAGAAGGCCACAACCTGCAAGAGCATAGCGTAATTCTGATTCGTGGCGGCCGGGTAAAAGATTTGCCGGGCGTGCGTTATCACACAGTGCGCGGAACTCTCGATACCGCTGGTGTTTCCGACCGGAAGCAGGGTCGTTCTAAATACGGAACTAAGCGCCCTAAAGCTTAATCTACAGCTGATATATTACTCGGCTGTCACTTAATCTGCCTAGCTTGTTGGGCGGTAGTAAGGCCAAGCCAAAGTCTTGGACCAACCTGAATATAGGAAAATACGAAAATGCCAAGAAGACGAGTCGCCGCAAAACGCGAAATACTTCCTGATCCCAAGTTTCAAAGCCAGGTGCTGGCTAAATTTATCAACCACGTGATGGAAAGCGGTAAAAAATCCGTGGCCGAGCGCATCGTTTACGGTGCTCTGGCCAAGGTTGCCGAAAAATCCAATCAAAATCCCGTCGAAGTGTTTGAAAAAGCGCTTGAAGCTCTTCGTCCTGTGGTTGAGGTTAAATCCCGGCGTGTTGGTGGTGCTACCTACCAGGTGCCTGTTGAGGTTCGGCCAAGCCGTCGGACTGCATTGGCTATGCGTTGGATGGTTGATGCAGCGCGTAAGCGTGGAGAGAAGTCTATGCCGTTGCGTTTGGCCGGTGAGATTCTTGATGCGAACGAAGGCAAGGGCTCGGCACTGAAAAAGCGTGAAGATGTACATAGAATGGCTGAGGCCAACAAAGCGTTCTCTCACTATCGCTTTTAATCCGGCATTAAACTCATCGAAGTCTGAGGATTAGACCGTGGCTCGCAAGACACCTATCTCGAAGTACCGCAATATTGGTATATGCGCGCACGTAGACGCTGGCAAGACAACGACAACCGAGCGTGTGCTCTTCTACACCGGTGTATCTCACAAAATAGGTGAGGTGCATGACGGTGCTGCAACCATGGATTGGATGGCGCAGGAGCAGGAGCGGGGGATTACCATTAC
>Ga0208570_1000524_pt1 | contig 13657 bp, 13 predicted proteins | sample DeeseametaMP1202_FD_184192 | JGI IMG/M metagenome (GOLD analysis project Ga0208570, IMG submission 184192) | Marine microbial communities from the Deep Indian Ocean - MP1202 (SPAdes) | ecosystem: Environmental > Aquatic > Marine > Oceanic | place: South Indian Ocean | collected 2011-03-08
TTTGTGATCTATGTTCAAGGCACGAAGACAACGCCGGAGAAAATTGAGAATGAAGGCATGGTCATTGCCGTGTCCGAAGACTGGCAAACAGGCGCAGAGAGCACGCGTCCGATCGTCCCGTCAGTGGCCGAAGGTTTCTATGGCCAAGGTTATGATGATATGCCAGTTGTCGAAGTGCACCCTGACGGCTATGTCACAAGCATCGATCTAGGCAATGGCACTGTCATTGATCTGAACGCGCCCGAAGGCTTCAAAGGTGATAAGTTCGGCTTAGGCTCGTAGGCGTTCAATCTCATCGAAAACATCATGGAACATGGCTTCGGTTAAGCGCCCTGTCTGGGTATTATAACGGGAACAGTGGTATGAATCCACGAGCCACAGACCGTTACCCAGATCATGGGTCGCCTGATGCGCGAATTTAAAGGCCGACAGCTTATGCCCGAACATTCGCAGCACAGTATCATGTGATATCTTGCCGAGCGATAATATGATTTTCAGCTGCTTCATATCCGCAAGCTCGCTATCGATAAATTTCTGGCATGTTTTGGTCTCTTCGCCAGTAGGTTTGTTTTCTGGCGGTACGCATTTGACCGCATTTGATATGCGGCAATTCACAAGCGTCAGCCCGTCATCGGGACGCGCCTTAAACTCACCTGTTGCAAAGCCGTATTGTATCAGTGTCGAGTAGAGCAGGTCACCGGCGTAATCCCCAGTAAACGGACGGCCGCTAAAATTGGCACCTTTAAGACCAGGGGCAAGGCCGACAATCAAAAGCTGCGCATCCATGGGTCCCCATCCGGGCACGGGAGCGTTGAATTTATCAGGAAATTTAGCGCGATTATCGTCCCGAAAAGCCTTCAGGCGGGGGCATAGCGCGCAATCTTTGTCAGGTATAATCATAGCAAGGCATGATAAGTGCCTTGCCGTAATTTGCAATATGGTTTTGGGAAGTTATTAGGCGTCAATATATTCGGGCTGCTCGATAAAGTCAGCCTCGCCTGACGCGCCTTCATCATAATGGGAAAGACCGGCGCGGCCAATCTCTTCAGCCAGATAACGCAGATCGTAGAAATGATCGGCCTGACGACGCAATTCATCAGCCACCATCGGCGGGCTTGATTTTACTGTGCTCACAACTGTGACGCGCACGCCTTTGCGCTGTACGGCTTCAACAAGTTTGCGGAAATCACCATCACCCGAAAACAGCATGATGTGATCAACGCGATCCGCCAGTTCCATCATATCAACGGCAAGCTCGATATCCATGTTGCCTTTGATTTTACGGCGACCTTGGGCATCGACGAACTCTTTGGTCGGTTTGGTCACCATGGTGTAACCGTTGTAATCCAGCCAATCAACAAGCGGGCGGATAGGTGAGTATTCTTGGTCTTCGATCAACGCTGTATAATAGAACGCACGAACAAGGCGACCACGATCAGCCGCCCATTTCAGTAGTAACTTGTAGTCAATATCGAAATCCAGTGCTTTGGCGGCGGCGTAAAGATTGGAACCGTCGATAAATAGCGCCAGCTTCTCTTCTTCATAGAAAGGGATATTAACTTTATTCTTACTCACATTAAGCTCCTGCTTATTTTAAAACTCTCTGTAATCAAACGCCTTGCAAGGCAGTTTGGTTTCATATCTTTGTACGAATACGTTATGCCAACGGATGATTAAGGATGACTAATATTAGTAAAGATTCATATATGCAAGGCATTTATTTTTTTATTGCCTGAAAGTGTCGTTTCTCTTGCTTTTCATGCGTGAAGACCTTATACAAAGGCTAATCACAGAATTTAAAGAGGACTGATATGGCACGTGTAACCGTTGAAGATTGCGTAGACAAAGTTGAAAATCGTTTCGAGCTAGTGATGTTGGCATCACAGCGCGCTCGCAAAATCGGTGCTGGTGCAGCACTTTTGCTGGATCGCGATAACGATAAAAACCCTGTTGTAGCACTGCGCGAAATTGCCGAAATCAAAGTTGAAACATCAGACCTTAAAGAAGAGCTGATCAGAAATCACCAACGCGTAATCGAAATGGATGACGGCGAAGACGTGATTGACTCAATGAAGGGTGAAGAAGAGTGGAGCCAGATTGCAGCACAAAGCGCAGGCCCTGCTTACGAAGATATCGATGATGCAGATGACGAGCCTTCACTATCTGACCTTGCTGGTGGCGACGACTTCTAAGCCGTAAAGCGAAAAAGAATTTCAAAAGGCCGTTCATGCGGCCTTTTTTTATACCTTTTTGTCTGGGGAGCGGCTTTTTTAATAGGTTATTAGGTGCTATTTCACTATTATAACAATTCGAAACTTTACAACGCGCACCGATGATCGAACAAAAAGACCTAATCGACCAGATCAAAGCTTACAATCCTGCCCTTGAGGAGGATTTTATTGCGCGTGCGTATGACTACGCTAAAGAAAAGCACGAAGGCCAGACACGTTCATCAGGTGAGCCATATTATACGCACCCTGTCGAAGTCGCCTCAATTCTGGCGGATATGCGTCTTGACCCTGCCACGATTGCTACAGCCATTCTTCATGATACTGTTGAGGATACTGACGCAACGCTTGATGACCTGACCAAGCATTTTGGTCCTGAGGTTTCCAACCTTGTTAACGGCGTGAGTAAGCTAACCCGTATTGAAAGCCAGACTGTAGAGGGTAAGCAGGCCGAAAACTTCCGCAAGCTTGTGTTGGCGATGTCAGAAGATATCCGTGTGCTGCTGGTGAAGCTGGCGGACCGCTTGCACAATATGCGTACGCTGCACCATATCGAGAAGCCTGAAAAGCGCCGACGCATCGCGCGCGAAACCATCGAGATTTATGCGCCACTTGCCGAGCGTATTGGCCTTCATAAAATCAAGGAAGAGCTGGAAGATCTATCTTTTGGTCACCTAAACCCTGAAGCGCGCGAGAGTATTACAAACCGCTTATCTTACTTGCGCAAAGAAGGTAACGAGATCGTTCAGACGATTATCAAGACACTCTCTGAGCTACTAGGCGCGCAAGGCATTAACGCCGAAGTCACAGGCCGCGAGAAAACGCGCTACTCTATTTGGCGTAAAATGCAGCGCAAGAATATCTCTTTCGAACAGCTGTCAGACATTATGGCCTTCCGCGTCATGGTCAATGACATTGGCGAATGCTATCACGCGCTGGGTATTATTCACGGTGAATATCCGACGGTTCCCGGGCGCTTCAAAGATTATATCTCCACGCCGAAACCTAATGGTTACCGCTCTGTGCACACTACGGTCATCGGGCCTGAAAACCAGCGCATCGAGATCCAAATCCGTACCCATGATATGAACGCCGAAGCCGATTTGGGTGTGGCGGCGCACTGGGCTTATAAATCCAAGGGTAACAGCCAGCAAAGCAGTATGAAAGATATCAAGCAATATCGCTGGATGCGCGAGCTGCTGGATATCATTGAACAGGAAAGTAAGCCCGAAGAATTCTTGGAGAACACAAAGCTGGAGCTGTTCGCCGATCAGGTTTACGTGTTCTCACCCAAAGGTGACTTGATTGAACTGCCGAACGGCGCGACACCTGTCGACTTCGCCTACGCTATTCACTCCGCTGTCGGTGATAAATGTGTGGGCGCAAAGATCAATGGCCGTATCGCACCGCTGAACTCCAGCCTGTCTAATGGTGATCAGGTTGATATTATCACCGCCAAAAACCAGACACCAAGCCCGACTTGGGAACGTTTTGTGGTCACTGGTAAGGCGCGCTCTCACATTCGCCGCTTCATCCGTCAGCAGCAGCGCACGCAATACTCACAGCTCGGTAAAGCCATGCTGGAAAAAGTCTTCACCGCCGAAGGTTACCAGTTCACTGAAAAAGCCGTGGCAGGCATCGTCAACCAGTTCCGCGTCGACGAAGTCGAAGATGTCTACGCTGGTATTGGGTCTGGCAACATCGTTGCGCGCGAAGTGTTTAAAGCGATCTTCCCCGGTCATAAATCGGAAATCGCCAAAAAGCCGACTGACTCTGAGGTTGAAGAGCAGCCGATCGTTACATCTAAAAAGCATGATAGTGGTAAGCCGCTGCCGATTAAGGGCTTGATCCCCGGTATGGCGATGCATTTTGCGCGCTGCTGTCACCCCCTGCCGGGTGACCGTATTGTCGGGATTGTGACAACAGGTAAGGGCGTGACCATTCACACAATTGACTGTGATACGCTGGAAAACTTCGCGGATACGCCTGAGCGCTGGCTGGACGTGTCATGGGATGAGGGGCCAGATGCCCCTGAGTCCCATATCGGTCGTCTGGAAATTGTGATCGCCAACGAGCCGGGTGCGCTGGGTACGCTCTCGACTGTAATCGGTACCAATGGCGGTAATATCACAAACTTGAAAATTACCAGCCGTAGCCTTGATTTCTGGGACATGATGATCGATGTATACGTTAAGGATACAAAACATCTTAACAATATCATTGCCGCGTTGCGGGCCACCCCGCAAATTGCCACGGTGGATCGCGCCCGAGGACGATAAACGGGCTGTAAAGCTTTTGCAGGAGTAAACTGACAGCATGGCTATTCTGAAACGTAAAAAGCCCCGCAGCATGGGCAGACAATTCAGAGAAGCCGTGTGGCCCACACAAGGCTGGAGCCGCACATATCATTATTACCGCCACCGCGTTTTCCGTACCGGAGACTCCACCTATAAAATCACCGCAGGTCTGGCGACTGGCGCGGCCATATCATGGACGCCGTTTTTCGGCACACACTTCATTCAGGCGATGTTTTTTTCATGGTGCATTCGCGCCAGTATGCTGGCGGGCTTCATCGGCACGGCGTGGGGGAACCCATGGACATTCTCGTTCATGTTCTGGATCGGTTATAAGCTGGGCGTAACAATTTGCGGCTGGTTCGGTCTCAGTGATTTTATCGCATTGCCTGATAGTTTTGATCTGGACTACTTCATGGATCATTCGGGCGAGTTTTTCGCATATCTGTTTTCTCACCCTCAAAAGCTGTTGCTGCCGATTACGTTAGGCGGTTATCTGTGTGGGCTTTTATTCTGGCCTGTAGCTTACGCTTTGCTGTATTATCCGGTCAGAGCGGCGCGTAGGGCCTACCGTGTGCAGCGTTTTGCCCGCTTTAAAAAGAAAATGGACAAACAGAAAGCGCAGCAAGCGCAAAAAGACAAATGATCCTAGGTATTGGCAGTGATTTACTGAATATCGAGCGCTTTGAAAAAGTCATGGCGCAGCATGAAGAGCGTTTTATCAAGCGCTGCTTTACAGCGGGCGAGATTGAGCTTGCCGAAAAACGCAGAGAAGGCGGTACCCATATCGCCACATATGCCAAACGCTATGCCGCCAAAGAAGCGGTTTCAAAAGCGCTGGGGACGGGCATAGGCGCGGATGTTTACTTTACGGATATTGATATCATCAAGGACGAGCGGGGTAAGCCGCATATTGAACTAAGCGGCAAAGCACTGGAACGCTTACAGGCTTTAACGCCTGAAGGGCAGACAGCAAGGCTTCATTTGGCACTTAGTGACGAGCCGCCAATAGTTAGTGCGTTTGTAATTATTGAATTTGTTTAGATGATAATCGGGTCAGGGCCAATAGTCAGGCCTTTGCCGTCAGCGGATACGCCATTACCAAAACCTTCGCGCACAGGGCCGTCACGGTAACCTTCCATTGCGGGATTGTCTCTGGCGCCTTCGTCGGCTGCGATAAATTCTTTTGATAAAGTCATGTCATCCCCGTTCATTTAAGTTTATTCTCTTATAAGCCTAACATAGCACTGGTATTCTGAATTGTCATGGGCTAAAACGGGCAGATGGATACAGGTACAAAAAGCGTTGATATGAAAGATCAGACAGAAAATTCCGCGCCTGAAAAAGAGCACGAGGCACCTTTGACAGCCCGTGAAGAATGGGCCGAGTTTCTGAAGACGGCTGTCGTAGCCATTATCTTGGCACTGATTATCCGTACATTCTTTTTAGAGCCGTTTAATATTCCTAGCAGTTCCATGAAGCCTACATTGTTGGTTGGCGATTATCTGTTTGTTAGCAAACCGGCATATGGCTATTCCAAACACTCATTCCCGTTCAGCTTTGCGCCTATTGAGGGCCGCATTTGGGCTGGCGGCCGCGAACCAAAGCGTGGTGACGTTATTGTCTTTAAACTGCCAAGCAACCCGAGCATTGATTATATCAAGCGCGTAGTTGCGATGCCTGGTGAAACCGTTCAAGTCATTGATGGTGAGCTATATATCAACCGCCGCAAAGTGCCGCGCGAGCCTGTGAAGCTTCGTGAAATAAATGAAGACGGCCATATGGTCAGCGTCATGGAATATCTGGAAACTCTGCCTGGCGGTGTAGTGCATAGCATCTATGAAGAGTCCGACTCTGAAATGCTGGACAATACGGATGAGTTCGTAGTTCCCGAAGGCCACTATTTTGCGATGGGTGATAACCGCGATAATTCACAAGACAGCCGTGTGCAAAAGCTTGTGGGCTATATTCCTGCTGAAAACATTGTGGGCCGCGCGAGCTTTATTTTCTTCTCGACCAATGGATACGCCAATATGGGGCAAGTCTGGCGCTGGCCAAAATCTATTCGCTATGATCGTCTGTTCAAATCACTGGCGCCTGTGCGCCCTGAATAGTCGTAATATCGATTTTCTTGACAAAATCTTTAGATTTCAGGCATATAACGGTAATAGACGTTATATCCGTCCCCGTTTCGTGTAAACGGCCCAAGCGGGGACAGGCATAACGTCCTTTTAAACCAATAATAAAAGGACAATACAAATGGGCATGGATCCGTTGCAGGACTTGCAAGACAGTCTTGATTACCAATTTCAAAACACAGAATTATTGATGCGTGCCTTAACGCATTCCAGTACAGGGGCAGCGAAGAACTACGAACGTCTGGAGTTTCTGGGCGATCGCGTTGTCGGCCTTGTGATTGCGCACATGCTTTGGGAAACCTATCCTGACGAGGCCGAAGGTGATCTGGCAAAACGTCATGCGGCGCTGGTGCAGGGCCGTATGCTGGCTAAAATCGCCAAGCTTATGAATTTGGGGGCCGCCATGCAGTTCTCCGAAGCCGAGCGTGCCGCAGGCGGTGCCAGCAACGAAAATATTCTGGCTGATGGCGTAGAAGGCGTGATTGGTGCTCTATATGTGGATGGCGGCATGGAAGCCTGTGAAAAAGCAATTAAGCGTCTATGGGGCAAGTCGATTTTGATTATGCGCGCCCCGCCGCAAGATCCTAAAACCGCATTGCAGGAATGGGCGCAGGGACGTGGTTTGCCGCTACCAAAATACGAGCTGGTCGGCCGCGATGGGCCTGATCATGCCCCGACATTTGAAATCCGCGTAACAGTCGAGAGCTTTCCGCCTTGGACATCAAAGGGCGCCTCACGCCGTAAGGCCGAAAAGGATGCAGCCGCCATGTTACTCGCTCACTTAAAAGAAATGGAGTCTTGATGCAAGAGCCTAGCCGTTGTGGCTTTGTTGCCGTACTGGGTGCCCCGAATGCGGGTAAGTCCACGCTATTGAATGCCTTGGTCGGCACGAAGGTCAGCATCGTTTCCCCGAAAGTACAGACAACCCGCGCCAATGTGCGCGGTATTGCGCTGTATGAACACGCACAGATTATCCTGATTGATACGCCCGGTATCTTTAACCCGTCTAAAAGCCTTGAGCGCGCCATGGTGTCCGCGGCATGGCAAGGTGGTGCCGAGGCCGATATGGTAATGTTCGTTGTGGATGCCAGCAAATCAGTGAGCGATCCTAAAACAACCAAGCTGATTAAAAGGCTTGGTGAAGAAGCTAACGGCAGGCCAGCCATTCTGGTTCTGAACAAAGTCGATAAGATCGCGAAAGAGAAACTGCTGCAAATGAGTATTGCGCTGAATGATCTCTATGATTTCGACGCGACCTTTATGATTTCCGCACTCAAGGAAAAAGGTACGGATGATATTCTGCGATGGCTGTCGACGCGTCTACCTGAAAGTCCGTGGCATTACCCTGAAGATCAGGTCAGCGATATGCCGATGCGCCTGATGGCAGCAGAAATTACCCGCGAAAAACTCTTCAACAAACTTTATCAGGAATTGCCCTATGGTTTGATGGTGGAAACCGAAGAATGGGAAGATTTTGATAATGGAAGTATCAAAATTAGTCAGTTGATCACAATTGCTCGTGATCAACATAAAGGTATTGTACTCGGAAAAGGTGGCCAGCAAGTCAAGCAAATTGGCGAAATGGCACGCAAGGAACTGGAAGAAATTCTGGAGACACGCGTACACCTGAAACTCTTTGTCAGAGTGCAAGAGAACTGGGCCGATGACCCCGAAAAATACGAAATAATCGGGTTGGACTATCAAGGCTAATCGTGCTTTAATCCGCTCCATAATAAAAAGAAAAAAGAACAGGGAAAAAGAAAACCTTCCGCAAAAATGTGGATAATGGGCGTTAAAATTATTTTTGCTATGGGCACTTATAACGCCTCCTGTTAGAGTAATCCAAATCTTGAACAGACGAATTTTCTTTTATTATCAGGCCGTTAGCCTGTGTGTGTTTTATGTGTGGAGAGAACGGAGATATCTAAATGAGTTGGACCGATGAACGTGTTGCCCTCTTGAGGAAGATGTGGGGAGAAGGCAAAACAGCGGCTGAAATCGCCAAGGAACTTGGCGGCGTCACAAGAAACGCTGTGATTGGCAAAGCCCACAGACTGAAGCTTTCAAACCGCCTGTCACCTATTCAGCAGAATACTAAAAAGGTTGTTCCTAAGCCTGCTGCAAACGAGGAGCGCAAACCGGCACCGCGCCGCGTAGCCAATGACTCAAAAGAGTTTGATAAAACTGTCAAAGGTGTATCAATGGCTGAACTGGGCGGACGTTCATGCCGCTGGCCGATCGGCGACCCTAAAGACGATGATTTTCGTTTTTGCGGCCACGAGATTGTAGCCGGATTGCCATACTGCCCGGAGCACGCAAAAGTCGCTTACCAGGCAGCAACACGCAGCCGTGTTCTTAAAGCCGAGGACTTCGAAGAAAAGGCATCAGCAAAGAGCAGCGATGATGAAGAGCAACGAGAAGCCATGGGCTCTTGATCTCTTGATTTAGAATTTATTTATACAAAGCCGTCCGTTGTGACGGCTTTTTATTTTTTTAACTTGGGGGAGTCCGCAATCTGTACCTATGTGTTATATTGGAACGGCTTTATATATAGAGCCGTGATTTAAAGAGTGCATATGCAAGGACGCTTCATGAAAAAATCCACCCTTATTGCCATCGTTATCGCTGTTGTTGCCGTAGCCTGGATCGCTTCGGGCATGCTAGGCGAAAAAGAGCATGCGACAACGCAATCAGTAAACGAACGTAAGGTCGAAAACGGGGGCGCCGAGGAAAAGCTGACGAGCGTACGCGTCAAGACTATTCAGGCAGAACCGTTTGTTAATGACGTGGTTCTGACAGGGATTACCGAGGCTTCGCGCACCGTAACACTGCGTTCCGAAATTGAAGGGATGGTCACAGAAATGCCTGCTGAAAAGGGCGAGGCTGTGGCTGAAGGTGATGCGCTGATGGTACTGGACGTTCGCGAGCGCGCCGAGCGCTTGAAGGAAGCTAAGGAGCGTGTCAAGCAGCGCGACATCGAATACAACGCCGCCGCGAATTTGGCGCAAAAAGGGTTTAATTCAAAGGTACGCGTGGCGCAATCCAAAGCTGATTTGGAAGAAGCGCGCGCGCTTTTAAAACAAGCAGAGCTGGATTTGGATAACACCAGTATCAAGGCACCTTTTGATAGTGTTGTTTTTGATACCGATGTCGAGATAGGCGATTTTTTACGCGTCGGTGACGAGGTTGTCAGGCTTGTGGATCTTGACCCGATCACGGTCAGTGGTTTTGTCACAGAGCACAGCATGAAAGGCATCAAAAAAGGTAATACTGCGCGTATCGTATTTACCGATGGTAGCGAGACACAGGGTGCAGTTTCTTATGTTGCACCCGCCGCTAATCCTGAAACCCGTACCTTTGCCATCGAAGTCACGATTGATAATCCCGAGAACACGATCGTCGAAGGCATGACCGTTGAAATATTCCTGCCTATGCCCGAGCAGCAGCTACACAAAATTTCACCGTCAATTTTATCACTCAACGACGAAGGTCAGATCGGCGTCAAAACAGTAGATGATCAGAATGTTGTCTCGTTTGTACCTGTAAAGATTGTCGCCGATAAGGCAGATTATATGTTGATTGATGGCCTCCCTGAAACAGCACGTGTCATAACCGTCGGGCAGGACTTTGTAGTCGGCGGTCAAACTGTCGAGCCAACTGAAAGCGATGCGGGCGGTTTGCTATGATGGTGCCCTTGATTGACGCGGCTCTGGATAGACGACGTACGGTCGTCAGTATTCTGATATTATTGTTGATTTCAGGTATCTACGCCTATCTCAGCATTCCTAAAGAGTCCGAGCCTGATATCGATATTCCTCAAATTTACGTCTCCATGGCGCTTGAGGGTGTTTCCCCTGAAGATGCCGAGCGACTTCTTTTAAGGCCAGTAGAGCAGGAATTATCGACCATTGAGGGCGTAAAGGAAATGAAATCCTCCGCATATCAAGGTGGTGGCTTCGTCTTGTTGGAGTTTCAGGCAGGCTTTGACAAAGATAAAGCCATGGACGACGTCCAGAAGGGGGTTGATCAAGTCAGGCCCGAATTACCTGACACACTGGAAAGTGAGCCAAAGGTCACCGAGGTGAATTTCAGTCTGTTTCCTGTTTTGGTCGTGACCCTCTCAGGGCAAGTACCGGAACGCACGCTGCTAAAAATCGCACGTGATCTGCAAGATGAGGTAGAGGGAATCTCTTCTGTACTGGAAGCGGGGATTGCCGGTGATCGCGAAGAACAGGTGGAAGTTCTAATCTCTCCTGCTTTGATCGATAGCTATGACATCGATGGTATCGAACTGATCCAGTTTTTTGATCGCTCGAACCGTTTGGTGGCGGCTGGTAGCCTTGATACAGGCGCAGGCGCTTTTGCCATCGAAGTACCGGGATTGTTCGAAGATATTACAGATATTCTGGAGATGCCTGTGCGCACGAACGGGGACTCCGTTGTAAAGCTGCGTGACGTGGCAGAAATACGTCGTAACTTCAAAGACCCGCAAAACTTCGCCCGTTTGAATGGCGAGCGCGCTATTGCCCTCGAAATCGTAAAACGCAGCGGCGAGAATATTATTGATACGATCGATCAGGTGCGCGAAATCGTTGAGCACGAGCGCCAGTTTTGGCCTGACGCTGTGAAAGTGACTTACACGCAGGACCGCTCTGATCAAATCAAGACAATGCTATCTGATCTGCAGAATAACGTCATTAGCGCCATCCTGTTGGTCATGATTGTGATTGTGGCGGCACTTGGTGTCAGAGCGGCTGGCCTTGTCGGTGTCGCTATTCCCGGTGCGTTCCTGACAGGTGTGCTGGTGCTCTTTATGATGGGGCTATCAGTAAACATCGTGGTGCTCTTCGCACTGATCTTGTCTGTCGGTATGCTGGTGGATGGAGCGATCGTGGTAACAGAATATGCTGACCGTAAAATGGCAGAAGGCTTTGATACGGTCGAAGCCTACGGTATCGCAGCAAAACGTATGGCTTGGCCGATTATTGCCTCTACCGCGACGACCTTGGCGGCATTTGCCCCACTGATGTTCTGGCCGGGCATGGTGGGCGAATTTATGAAATATCTGCCGCTAACGCTGATCTGCGTACTGACATCATCACTGCTGATGGCATTGATTTTTGTGCCGACATTGGGCTCTATTTTCGGGAAATCTGGATTGTCTCCTGAAGACCCCGAGATTAAAAATCTGGCTTTGGCGGAGTCTGGCAACCTTGATGAGATCGAAGGCTTTACTGGCACGTATATCAAGATTTTGAACGCGGCATTACGACGCCCCGGACTTATTCTGCTGATCGCTTTTGCTATGCTGATTGGTGTGCAATTCGCTTACGCGAAGTTCGGAAACGGTGTCGAGTTTTTCCCGGAAACCGAGCCAGAGGTTGCTAGTGTGCTCGTACACGCGCGCGGAAACCTGTCTGTCTACGAAAAAGACGCGCTGGTACGCGAAGTTGAAAATGTAGTCTTGGATGTCGAAGGTCTGGATAGTGTATATACACGGTCAGGAAAATCGGCGCAGCAAGGCTCTGATCTGGCTGAGGATGTTATAGGGCAAATCCAGATTGAGCTAGGCGAGTGGGATGAACGCGCGCCGGCTGATGACATTTTGAACCTGATCCGTGAACGTACCGCGGACATCGCAGGTATTCATGTGGAAACCCGTAAACAAGAGGGCGGACCTTCAACAGGTAAAGACATTCAAATTCAGGTCGGCTCCCGTTTCCCCGAGCTTCTGCCATCGGCCGTTGACTTCATTCGCAAGGAAATGGAGGCGCGCGGTCATTTTCTGGATATAGAAGATAGCCGTCCGCTACCCGGTATTCAGTGGCAGCTACAGGTTGACAGAGCGCAAGCCTCAAAATTCAATATGGATATCAGTGTGATTGGCCAATACGTCCGTATGGTTACGAACGGTCTGCAGGTAGCGGAATATCGTCCTGATGATAGTGATGAAGAGATTGATATTTTGGTACGCCATCCGACCGAAGAGCGCACATTGGACCAGCTGGATCGCGTGCGTATCGATTCAAACGGCCAATCCATCCCTGTGCAGAACTTTATCCGCCGCGAAGCCAAGCCTGCGATTGGTACGATTAATCGCTCCGAACAGAAGCGTATTATGACGATCAAGGCAGATGTACCGCCGGGCGACAACATCAATGCCCATGTTGAGGAAATGAAAGCGTGGATCGAAGAAAATCGTGACCGTTTCGATTCAAATATCGAGATTACATTCCGCGGTGAAGATGAAGACCAGCGCGAGGCACAAGCCTTCCTGATGAAAGCCTTTATCGTGGCGCTCTTTATCATGGCGATTATTCTGGTGACCCAGTTCAATAGCTTTTACAGCGCATTATTGATCTTGTCAGCTGTGATCATGTCAACGATTGGCGTGTTTATTGGCCTGATGATTATTCAGCAGCCCTTTGGCATCGTCATGAGTGGTATTGGCGTCATCGCGCTGGCGGGCATTATCGTGAACAATAATATCGTGCTGATTGATACTTTCGATTACATGAGAAAAGAATTCGGTAATCGTATGGATACGCGTGAGCTGATCTTGCGTACAGGCGCGCAGCGTCTGCGGCCGGTATTGCTGACAACGGTAACGACTGTATTAGGGTTGATGCCGATGGTACTGCAAATGAACGTTGATTTTGTGGGGCGTGAGGTTTCAATTGGCGCACCGTCTACACAATGGTGGGTTCAGCTGGCGACAGCGGTCGCGTGCGGTCTGACATTCTCGACTATTCTGACGCTTGTAGTAACGCCCGCAGCTTTGATGGAGCGTGAAAAAATGGGGCAGCGCTGGGCAGCTTGCAAAAGCTTTGTCGGTAAAACTGTTAGGAAAGTCAGAAGACGATAAGCTGTAACGTAAGGCTTAGTTTTTATCGTTCACAAACTCGAAGTTAACGACTTCACGGCCTTTGGGGACGTTGCGGAATGACATTTTCACGCGCTGTCCGGGAACGATCTCGTCAATTCCGTTACGATCTAG
>Ga0208570_1000527_pt1 | contig 13623 bp, 13 predicted proteins | sample DeeseametaMP1202_FD_184192 | JGI IMG/M metagenome (GOLD analysis project Ga0208570, IMG submission 184192) | Marine microbial communities from the Deep Indian Ocean - MP1202 (SPAdes) | ecosystem: Environmental > Aquatic > Marine > Oceanic | place: South Indian Ocean | collected 2011-03-08
AGTGATATGCTGGTCGAATATCGTGACTTCTCTGTCACACAAAAGCTGGTAGCCCTAGAAAAACTGCCGGAAAATGACTGTACAGACCGCTAAAGAGGCATTCGGGCGATAAAGCCTAAAATATTGTAATTGTTAACGTTTTAGAAAAACCTGTTGGGTTAGGATCATAAGAGAAGGGGAAATGGCGAATATGGCTAAAACCGTACTTATCGTCGAGGACAATGAGCTAAACATGAAGCTCTTTCATGATCTACTCGAAGCGCACGGCATTGAAACTATCCAGACACGCAGCGGCGTGAATGTGATGGAGCTCGCGCGTGAGAATAAGCCTGACCTGATTTTGATGGATATTCAGTTGCCTGAAGTATCCGGTCTGGAAGTCACAAAATGGCTGAAGGGCGACGAAGAATTAAAGAAGATCCCTGTTATTGCTGTAACAGCCTTTGCCATGAAGGGTGATGAGCAAAAAATCAGGGAAGGGGGATGTGAAGACTACATCTCCAAACCGATTTCCGTGACTGATTTCATGGAAACCATCGGTAAACATTTGAACTAGGGGATAATGGAAACGAATGTCTGCACGCGTACTGGTCGTAGATGATATTTTGCCGAACGTAAAACTGCTGGAAGCCAAGCTGAGCAGCGAGTATTACGATGTTTTGACCGCAACGAGCGGTGAAGAGGCGCTAAAGCTTGCTGATTCTGATCGCCCTGATCTGATTTTGCTCGACGTCATGATGCCCGGCATGGACGGCTTTGAGGTGTGTCGACGTATCAAAGGAAATCCTGAACTAGCCCATATTCCTGTAGTTATGGTGACAGCCTTAACAGATAGCGTTGATAAAGTGCGTGGTCTGGAAGCGGGCGCTGATGATTTCCTGAGTAAACCTGTGAACGATACAGCCCTTATGGCACGCGTGAGCTCGCTGGTGCGCTTGAAAATGACGGTAGATGAATGGCGCGCTCGCGAAAGCACAGCAACGCAGCTGGGTGTGGTGGATGATAACGCCAATGTGATGAACGAGCCGACTGAGAATGCCCGCGTTCTCGTCGTTGAAGATTTGAATTTCGAAGCCGATAAAATCGCCGAAACCCTGCATCAGGATAATGATAACGTCATTCCTGTCGATAGCGGCATGAACGCTATGGAATACGTATCACAGCATGATTTTGATCTACTGATCATCAGCTTGAATTTGAAAAATGAAGATGGCCTGCGCCTGTGTTCTCATCTGCGCTCGAATGAGAGAACGCGCGCTATTCCGATTTTGATGGTGGCCTCCGAAGAAGATATGGATCGTATTGCGCGCGGTCTGGAGATTGGCGCCCATGATTATATTCTGCGCCCTGTTGATCGTAATGAGCTATTGGCGCGTGCCAGAACACAAATTCGTCGCAAAAGGTTTCAGGAACGTTTGCGTACATCTTATGAGTACAGCTTGTCGATGGCGCTGACAGATAGTCTGACAGGGCTTTATAACAGGCGCTATTTTGACGTTCACTTGCAGAAAATGCTGAAAACGCACAAAGACTCTGCAAAGAATTTGAGTGTGATGATTTTGGATATCGACCACTTTAAAGAAGTAAATGACAAGCACGGTCACGTTGCCGGGGACGAGGTGCTGAAAGTCTTTGCCCACCGCTTGCAGGATAATCTGCGAAGCTTTGATATGGTAGCGCGTCTGGGCGGTGAAGAGTTTGTGGTGGTTTTGCCTGATACAACGCCGCATATGACATATTTTATTGCCGAGCGCCTGCGTCGCGCTGTTGCGGATAAGCCTGTGAAATGTTCGGTGCCTGAAGGCGAGATTTCGATTTCCACATCGATTGGCGGCGCTGTGATTGAACCGGGCGATTATGAAGTGCAGGAAATTTTGGATCGCGTTGACAAATTCCTTTATGAAGCCAAAAATGGTGGCAGAAATTGTTGTATTTTCGAAAGTGTCGGGCGCTTGAATCCTGAGGAATATATGCAAAGTCCTCGTGAAGTAGGAAAATAGGGAAATGAAGGTTACGTTTAAAGATAAAATTAAAATGGCATTGATGGTTGCAAGCTGCGCCTCTGCTCTTACTTTTATCTCTGTCAGTGATACTTTCGCGCAAAGTGAAGCTGTGCAATCCGGAGAGCTTATTAAACAAGAAGATAAACCTAAATCAGCACACACTGTTGGTAAAACGAAACAGTTCGATGTCTATGATCTGGAAGATGAAATCAAAACATGTTCTGAAACAGCTGGTCGCATTTCACGCCTGATTTGTTATGATAACTTGTCTCAGCATCTGGGCTTTATTCCGCCCGAAGAAGCCGACCGTGAAGAAATTATTCTGGCGACTTACGGTTTTTGGGAGGCTACCAAGAAACGTAATCAGGCTGGCGAAGAGATTTTCTACCTAAAGAATGACTCTGTTGAAGATATCATGTCGCGTTCAGGTATGAAGCGTAAAGCGACACTGATCGTGCAATGTAAATACGGTGTGACTGATCTTTATTTAGACTGGAAGTCCCGTTTGCTGCCACTTGGGCAGAATAATAAGAATTCCATGGTCGTGACCTATCAGTTCGATGGTAAACGTCGCAAGGCTGCTGAGTGGGAGCTATCAACAGACCGTAACGCACTGTTCGTTCCCGAGCCGATTCCGTTCCTGCGCAACTTGCAGCATTTCAGACGTTTTGTGGTCACGGTCACGCCGCATAACGAGCCAACACAGATTATCGTGCATGAGATTGATGGTCTCGAGGACGCGCTAGGACTTATTGTCCGTGAATGCTATGGCATAAAATCCGACGAATCTAATGATGGCGTCACGCAGGATTTTAAAGAATAATCCTGCGGCTATTCCATCTCTTCCAAGAACTGCTCTGACCAGGCGATAAATTCCGGATTTAGGAATTTTCGATCAGCATGCCCGTAAGTCATAGGGCTGCCATCGACATATGTCATGATGCCGCCAGCCGCGCGTAACACAGCGTCACCCGCTGCTGTATCCCATTCACAAGTAGGACCGAAGCGCGGATAGATATCGGCCTTGCCGGCAGCGACAGCGCATATTTTTAAGGAGCTGCCACGTTTCACGAGTTTTTCGACTTTGAAGTCCTGCAAGAATTTATCCATTTTATCGGCATCACCATGGCTGCGACTAGCCACAATTGTCAGGCCCCTGGCAGGGGGAGTGCGTACCTGAATGGGTTTTTCGCGGTCTGAATCTTCCATGTAACGGAAGGCGCCGCCATCCTCACAGCCGTAAAACATCTCGCCTTTTACAGGGGCGTATACAACACCCAGAACAGGGGTTTTATTGCGGATTAAGGCAATATTGACGGTGTAATCACCGCTACCTGAAATGAACTCTTTCGTGCCGTCCAGCGGATCGACCATCCAGAAATATTCTGACTCGGAAAGGCTTGGAATATCGCCTGCGGCAAAGCTTTCTTCACCAATCATCGGAATGTCTGACAGAACGCTACTAAGTCCTGCCTTGATAACGTTTTCCGCAGCGCGGTCCGCCTCGGTTACGGGTGAACCGTCACCTTTGGTTTGCACACCCTGATAGCCTGAATCTTCGAAATGCTCGAGCGTAACCTCGCCTGCCTCTGTTGCGATACGCCTTACAATGTTGCACAGCGCGGGCAGGTGTTCCAGCAGCTTACTAGAGGGCAAGGGCTTTCTCCTTACTGGTTTTCTCGGAGTCTTCTTCCAATGCTGCTTCACGTTCGATATAGGCGACGACCTGATTAACACATTCGTCAATGTCATAGCTCTGCGTATCAACCACAAGCTCTGGATTTACGGGCGGCTCATAGGGCGAGTCGATCCCAGTAAAGTCAGGAATTTGGCCGTCACGGGCTTTTTTGTATAGCCCTTTCGGGTCGCGGCTCTCACAGGTTGCCAGATCGGCCTTCACATGAATTTCATGGAAACGGTCAGGGCAGGCGCGGCGCGCACGATCACGGTCATCCTGATACGGTGAAATAAAGGCTGTAATCGTAATCAAACCCGCATCCGCCTGCAGTGCGGCGACTTCACCAACGCGGCGGATGTTCTCCGCGCGGTCTTCAGGCGAAAAGCCAAGGTCCGAACACAGACCATGACGCACGTTATCACCATCCAGTACATATGTGTGGTAACCAAGCTCGAACAGACGCTTTTCGACCAGCATGCCGAGCGTTGATTTACCGGCACCTGACAGGCCCGTGAACCAGAACACACCGCCATGGTGCTTCTGACGTTTAACACGCTCTAGATAACTTGTAAGGTGATCAACTTCGTACAGGTTCTGCGCTTTGGGCTTCATCATACGACGCTGGTCAGCATAATCTTCCATACTGATCGTGCCGCCGCCGACAATATCGTAACCGTCATACAGAACGATGCGCCCTAAACGGAAATTATCGATATACGGGTCAATCGGCAGCAAGTTGCGCGCACGCAATGTGATCTCCGCCACCGCATTGCGACCAACTTCTTTGTTGTCACCGTCATGGTCAAGGTCTTCGGTATTAATGACGCGCTCGATAGATTGCACAGTCACCATCGCTTCGTGCGTGGCATAACGGATTTTATAGCTGTTACCGACCTTCAGGGATTCATGCCCCAGCCAGAACATACGCGCGCGAAACACGTTGGACAGCATCGGCGGGTTTTTCTCATGGCTGGCAATATGGCCGCGCTCGACAAAGATTTTTTCATCCAGCGTAATGCCGATCACTTCGCCCGCATGAGCTTCAACCTTATCGGGGTTCGGCGGCCAGACTTCGAGCGAGCTGATCTCTGCCATCTCGTTGGTCGGAGAGAACAGCAGCTTATCGCCTTTGCGCATAATGCCTGTTTCAACGCGCCCGACCAGAATGCGTTTCTCATCCTGACGATAGACATCCTGCACGGCAAAGCGCAGCGCACGGGCTGTGGGCGGCGGTGTAATCTCGAACCCGTCAAGGCTCTCGACAAGGGTTTTGCCTTGATACCAGTTGATTTTATCACCGCGGGCGGCCAGCATATCACCTTCGCGGGCAGACATGGGAATAATGTGCTGGGGCTGCAAGCCCAATGAATCAAGGTAAACGCGAACTTCCTTGGCGACCTCGTTGAAGCGCTCCAGTTCGTAATCAACGGCATCCATCTTATTGATGACAACGGCAATCTGGCGCAGGCCCAAAAGATGCAGTAGATACGCATGGCGGCGCGTTTGCTCGCGCACGCCTTCTGTTGCATCGACAACAAGCACGGCCGCATCGGCCGCCGCCGCGCCTGACACCATGTTCTTCAAAAACTCGCGGTGGCCCGGCGCATCAATGATTACATAATCGCGCAGCTGTGTAGAAAACCAGATCTGCGTTGAATCAATCGTAACCGCCTGATCGCGCTCTGCTTGAAACGCATCCAGCACAAAAGACCATTCCAATGCTTGCGTGCCGCGTTTTTCGCAGACGCGCTTGATCTCTTCTAGCTTACCTTCGGGCAGACTATTCGTATCGTGCAGTAAACGCCCGATCAGTGTGGATTTACCGTGATCGACGTGGCCGACAATCACGACGCGCAGCTGCTGATGTTTTTGTGTGCTATCACTCATAGTATTTCTTGTCCTTATGATTTCGCGGCACTGTAATAGGTTAGAAGGCTGACGCCTGTAAGGCTTAGGAAAAAGCCGGTGATTTGTCCCCAGTTAAGCTGGTCTTTAAAACATAACACGCCAACCCCAAAGATGATAATGCCTGTCATGCTGCTAGCAAGACTTTGTGAGATGCTTAACGGGCCGCCAACGCGGTATATCATCATGATCGAAACTTCCAGCCCCGCCAGAACAATCCCGACCAGAATAAGCGGCGCGATTGATTTAGCGGATAAATTCTCAAAACTCGTCGCATTATGTTCGCGCAGAAAATACAGTACAAAGCATGTCAGGCTGGCGATCAGGGTAATCACGGCAACATTGAACAGCGCCGTAAATTCGCCTGACAGCATTTTATAGCCCAGACGATAGGCGCTGCTAAAGCTAACGGCGATGAAAACCCAGATCAGCCAATGCATTACATATATCCGTGTGCGCGCAGCTTTTCAAAGCTGTCTTCTGTCTCGTTATCCATGGCGCGGCCCGCGCGTTCGGATGTCTTCGTCGTTTCCAACTCGTGAATAATCTCATCAATGGTCGCGGCTTTACTATCGATCGGCGCCGTGATGTTCTTTTCACCGAGAGAACGGTAACGCTTGCCCTCCGCATTGGCAAAATAGAGCGGTACAACAGGGATATTCTCGCGCTTGGTGTAACGCCAGATATCAACCTCCGTCCAGTGCAACAGTGGATGGATACGCACATGGCAGCCTTCGGGGAATTCGGTTTTATATTGATCCCAGAACTCGGCAGGCTGGTCTTTGAAGTCCCAGTCACCATCCAGTGTACGCGGGGAGAACACACGTTCTTTGGCGCGCATGGACTGCTCGTCACGGCGAATGCCTGCAATAATGCCTGCATATTTCTCGCGCTTCATAAGGTTACGCAGCCCCTCGGTCTTGCGGGTCGCGGCACGCGTTGCGGGCGGCAGGGTTTGATCCATGTCTTCTTCAGGCGGGCATAGCTCTACTTTGAGCGGGATATTCCATTCTTTAACCAGCATATCGCGGAATTCATAGACTTCGGGCAGTTCCATCTCGGTATCCAGTTGGCAGATATCAAACGGGATGCGCCCGTAAAAGGCTTTACGCACCAGCCAGAGCATGACATTGGAGTCCTTGCCGATAGACCACAGCATCGCCAGCTGGTCGATGCGGTTAAAAGCCTCACGGATGATGTAGATGGAGCGTTGTTCCAGATCGTCTAGATAAGAGTACATGCGAAAAATCCTATATTTTTACCAATATAGTGTAATTACGCGGCTAGTCTTTATCCAGCAGAAACTTCCTTTAAAACTGCCTTTTGTCCTTTTACTTCGGGACGTCCGATAGAGACATAGTGAAAGCCCAGAGCTTCCATCTCGGACGGCTTGTAGATGTTGCGCAGGTCAATCAGGCGCTTTTCCTTTAGGATCTCACTAATTTTACGCAAATCAAGGGCGCGGAACTCGTTCCATTCTGTGATGATGACAAGCGCGTCAGCTTTATCAGCCACTGCGTAGGGGTCTTTTTTCCAGTCTACAGCGGTAATATATCTCTTAGTTTGCTCGATGGCGGCAGGGTCATAGGCAGAAATGTCCGCGCCGGCTTCTTGCAAGATGGGAATTATCACAAGGGAAGGAGACTCGCGCACGTCATCCGTGTTCGGCTTAAAGGCTGTCCCTAGAATGCCGATGCGTTTACCGTTCACATCGCCGCCAAAGGCATCGATGATTTTTTGCGCCATAGCGCGTTGGCGGTTCGCGTTAGATTCAACCACGGCCTCAACCAGTGTCTGGCGTGCATCTAGCAGCTGCCCCGTTTGTGCCAGCGCTAGAGTGTCTTTAGGGAAGCATGATCCGCCGTAACCGGGACCTGCGTGCAGGAATTTGGGACTGATACGGCCATCAAGACCAAGCGCGCGGGCCACAGTCTGTACATCGCCATTGGCTTTTTCGCACAGATTGGCGATTTCGTTGATAAAGGTAATCTTGGTTGCCAGAAACGCGTTGGCCGCGTATTTGATAATCTCTGCGCTTTCACGCGTGGTGAACACGATCGGCGTTTCATTCAAGAAAAGCGGACGATAGACTTCCTGCAACACTTTTTGGGCACGCTCCGAGCTCGTGCCGACAATGACTCGATCGGGGCGCATGAAGTCATTTACAGCAGCGCCTTCGCGCAAAAATTCTGGATTAGAGGCTACATCAAAATCACCGTTGGGATTGGCTTCGCGAATGGTTTTCTCTACTTCGCGTGCTGTACCCACCGGAACCGTCGATTTGGTCACGATGACTGTGTAACCTGTCATCGCTTGCGCAACTTGACGCGCCGCTTCGTGGACATAGGTCAGATCTGCATGCCCATCTTCTACGCGCGGCGGTGTGCCAACTGCAATAAAGACCGCATCGGCATCAGCAACGGCTGATTTCAAGTCTGTTGTGAAGTTTATTCGGCCACTTTTGATCTGGCGCTCGAGCAGGTCTTCAAGCCCGGGTTCGTAGATCGGAACCTCGCCTTTTTTCAAGCGCTTGATCTTGTCCTTATCAATATCCACACAAGTGACATTGATACCGAATTCTGCAAAACACGTGCCTGAAACCAATCCGACATAACCTGTGCCGATCATCGCGATTTTCATAGGCGGTCTCCTTGAAAAAATATAGATACAGTGCAAAATTTAGCGTATTTACTAGTCACGGGAAAGCTTTGATTTCATAAGTTTCTTGCGCTTATAGAGCTGAAAATGATAAAAACTTAGCCGTAATATTTTACGAAATTATAAACAGGGCATAGATAGAGGGTTTTATCAAATGGTGCAGCGTGTGAATTCATTTCAGCCAAACGGACTTTTAAGCTTGCTGGACGATGCAAAGGCCATCGCGCGAGAAGCAGGGGCGATCCTGATGCAGCATTATGACGCGCACCGCGCCAATGCCGATTATCTGGAAATCATCTCTAAGGCAGATAGCTCGCCAGTGACAGCGGCAGATCATGCCTCGCACAACCATATTGTTGGGGCGCTTGCTACATTAACACCCCATATCCCAATTATCTCGGAAGAAAACAAAGAGCATCCAGATGTCTCTCAGGGGCTGTTCTGGACTGTAGATCCGCTGGACGGTACCAAAGGCTTTATTAATAAAAACGATCATTTTTATGTCAAAATCGCTTTGATAGAAGACGCGCAGCCAATTTTGGGCGTGATTTACGAGCCGGTACATGATCGTTTTCACTTCTCGGCAGCCAATTACTTTTCTTATATGCAGTATGGCACTGATAAGCCGCAGATGATTACTACGAAATCCGCCCCGCAGAAGGGACAGCTTTCGACACTGTTTAATGGTTTGCATTACGATAAGGCCGCTTACTTTGCAGCCCGTCAGGCGCTATCGGGTTTGGGCATCGATACTCAGGATCTGGCGCACGCCAATGGTCAGTGTGCAAAAGCATTCTATATGGCTGTTGCTTCAGGCGAAGCAGATATTTATCTGGATTGCGGCCGCGAAACATCTTTGCGCGGTGGCAATGGCTATAGCTGGGATTACGCGCCGGATGCTCTGATTGTGCCGAATGCAGGGGGCGCGATGCTGGAAATTACAACAGGACAGCCGCCACGCTTTGATAAGCCGACACAGCGTATGAACGCTATGGTAGCGCTGGGTGATCGTGACTTGGGGAAAAGACTGCTCCCTGCTATGAAAAATGATTGCCTTTAAGTCCTTGCCAACCTTATGTTGACGTTCATAATACTTTGGTTATTATCAGTCGGGTTAGTTAAATAATTTAAAGGGAATTGGTCATGGCGAAAAATGAAGCCACAGCAGAAGCAGGTAAACCGGAAGGCGCAGGCAATATGCCTCTTTTCTACAAAAATCCTGTACCACTGGACACGAAGAAACACGTAGAACTCGGTCTGGTTAAGGATTTTGGCCTTGGCTTTACAAAGCAGGTTAATGCTGTGCCGATTAACATGATCGAAATGCCGCAAATTTGCCACTTCTACCCTATTGCTTTTAGCCCTGATGAAAACGCGACACCTGTGGCACTGCTCGGTCTGCGTGATAATGAAAACCTGTTCTTGAACGACAAAAACCAGTGGGCTGCCAACTCATATATTCCTGCTTATATTCGCCGTTACCCGTTCATCTTCTCTGAGGTGCCTGGTAATGATCAATTGACACTATGCGTGGATATGGATGACAAGCTGGTAAACGATAAAAGCGAACAGAAATTCTTTGACGGCGAAGGTAAGCCGACGCAGCTCGCGCAAAACGCGCTTGAGTTCTGTAAGTCTTACCATGCAGCAGCACAGCAAACAGCAGAGTTCTCTAAAGCTCTAGCACAAAGTGGTTTACTGGTTGAGCGTCAGGCAGAAATTAGTGTTGGTGAAGGCCAGAAGATCAACTTCTCTGGCTTCCGCATCATTGATGAACAGAAGCTGGCTGAGCTGGATGATGCCGACTTTATCGAATGGCGCAAAAAAGGCTGGTTGCCTTTCCTTTATGCCCACCTGTTCTCAGGTGCGCAGTGGCAGCGCCTGACAAGTCTTCTGAATGAAAGACTTGCAGCAGAAAAAGGCAAGAAGTAATAAAAGCGGGTCATCTGACCCCTTTTTGCATTGACCTTTATACCAAATACCAGTGGGTATGATACGGCGTGTGTGTGCCAAGCAGTATTGAGTGCGGGTTAGAGAACTTTCGCATAAAAATACTGGCGATTTTTTTAGAAACGTTTTAAACCATAGGTCTTATTAGATTAGAGGAGGAGCCAACATCATGGCAAAAGTAGGAGCGCAACGCGCAGCTGAACTGACAGGTAAATCGAAATCAACTATCCAGCGTGCTATGAAAAGCGGCAAGCTGTCATATGAGGTCGATGCTAATGACCGCCGCGTCATCGACGTGTCAGAACTAGAGCGTGCTTTTGGCTTGGTTCCACAAGAATCCGATAAACAGGATCAGCAAGCTGTTGAAGCTGAAATCGAAAAAGCAACACGTATGCTGGAGATGGAACGCCTGAAAATGCGTATCAAGCTTCTGGAAGAGCAACTGGAAGTAGCGCGTGAAGCTGTTGAAGACTTGAAGGAGCAGCGTGACCAGTGGCAGAAACAAGCTCAGCAAACACTGATCACAAGCCAGTTCAGCCAGAAGCAAGCTGAAGAATTGAAAGAAGAAATCAAAAACCGTGACGAGCGCGCGCGTATGCGTCGCCAGCAAATGATGCAGCAACAGCAAAAAGGCAAAGCCGCTCAGCCGGGTATGAAAAAGATCAGCCCTGATAACGAAAATGCACGCCCTGAAGAAGCCAAAGCAGAAGGCCGTGTTTTTGATATCCAGAATTTGTGGCAGAAATTCCGCACACAAGATGAAGGCAAGAAGCAGGCTACAAACTAATTTTAGCCCAATTTAGCGATATGTTTTGTAAAAGCCGGCTTGTCCGGCTTTTTTCATGCTGATATTTTAGCAAAGGATTCCAATGCCTTCTGTGGTATAATCCCTATGATTAGAGGTGTGATAATGAAAATTAGAATTATACTGTTTTCCCTGTTTTTGATGATGTTTGTGGCGCCGTCCTTTGCGCAGGATGACGTTGAGAGACTGGAAATCCCGGGTGTTGAAGAACAGGAAGAAGGTTCGGTAGCCATTATCCCTGAAGAAGAGGATTTTGAAGAGCAGCTTGATCTGACACATGACGACTCGATTCCGGCAGATATCGCCGAGGAGCCTGAAGAGGCTGTAGAAGATGCTGCGACATCAGCGATCGGTAATCCGATCTTTGATCAGCTGCCGCCAGAGATTCAGCAGGAAATACTGGAAGAAGCCGAAATGGTGCATGGCTTGTGCTCCGGTCGTTATACCTATTCCAGATTTTACGATTGTGATTGTGTCGCTGCAAAATTTGTTGATGCCCGTATCGAGCGCGGCCCCGGTAAAGGTCCGACATATTTGGCCGAAGAAGTCGCGATTGAATGCCCTAATCAGCCCGGTATTGCAGGCTTTGCTTGGGATCAATGCCAGAGCATCGCTGAGAATATGCCATATGGTCGTAACGAATATTGCACATGTTTTGCCAAGCAATATGTCACGGAATATATGGAGCGCCCTGTGCTAAAGACACCATGGCTTAAATCTGTGATGTCAAAAAGCCTGTATAAATGTGATACAGGCAACGGGCCGATCAAAGGCGGCTGGCACTAATCTAGAATATTTTATGTACGGGGAAATGGTGGACCCGATCGGGATCGAACCGACGACCTCTACAATGCCATTGTAGCGCTCTCCCAACTGAGCTACGGGCCCTCACAGTATTGTGACCTGCGAAGAGACAAGACCATACTATCGCCGTATCAAAGAATCAACAATTTTTGACAAGCGCGGCTATTTAGCTGAATCCGAGGCATCCCATGAGGCTTTTTTCCGATAGATCGTCGATGGTGAGACCTCAAGAGCCGCTGCAGCCTGAGGAATATTTCCGTCACAAGCCCGTATCGCGGACTCGATGATTTCTCTCTCGGCTTGTGCTAACGGCTTGATTTCAAAAGCTATAGTCTTACTCGGGATAAGGGGTATCGCTGAATTCTTTCTGTGCAGTAATCCGCCCGGTAACATATGCGCATGGACGATATCGCCTTCATGCATGACAACGACATTGCGGATAACATTTTGCAGCTGTCTGATATTGCCCGGCCAGTCATAGGATCGTAGTCTATGCTCTGCCTCTTCATCAAAGCCGACAAAGTTCTTTTGTTCTTCGCGGGCAAAACGCTGCAAGAAAGCCTTCGCAATATCAATCACATCTTCGCCGCGATCTTTTAACGGCGGCATATAAACGGGCAGAACGTGCAAGCGGTAAAATAGATCCTCGCGAAACTGGCCGCTATCAATCTCTGCCAGCGGGTTTTTATTGGTGGCACAGATAATGCGTATATCTGTGGTTTCAATTTTACTGCCGCCGACTTTCTGGAAAGACAGGCTCTGCAAAAAACGCAGCAGCTTGCTCTGCATATCGAGGTTCATCTCGGCAATCTCGTCCAGAAATAATGTGCCGCCATTGGCCATATGCGCCGCGCCGTGCCGATCGGCTATCGCCCCAGTAAACGCGCCTTTAACATGCCCGAATAGCTCTGATTCCATCAAATCGCGGGGTATGGCGGCGCAATTAATTGGAATAAACGGCTTCAGCGCCCGTTTGCTGTGCTTATGGATGGCTTCGGCGCAGATTTCTTTTCCAGTGCCGGATTCGCCGGTGATAAACACTGTCGCATCGCTGCGGGCGGCGCTCTCTATCTGCCCGAAAACAGAACGCATAACCGCAGACGATCCAATAAAACTACCAAAACTTTCAGGGTGGTTACTGCTTCGATTAATAGGCTTTTGTGAGTTAGCAGCGAGCCCTGCTAGATTGCCGGGTAAACTCTCATCCATGTCTTGAGACAAGGCACTGCTGACAGCGCTTAACAGGCGTTCTGTGCTAAACGGTTTGACCATAAAGTCACTGGCACCGCGCCGCATGGCATCCACCGCCGTATTAACCGACCCGTGACCTGTAATAACAATAACGGGAATATAAGGGTGGTGCGTGGTCAGGTGGTCCATAACAATCAGACCATCCATATCAGGTAGTTTTAAATCCAGTAACACAAGCTGAGGCTTTTCTGTGCCTAAAGCCTGCAAGGCATCACTGCCCGTACTGCATAGCGTGACAGCATAGCCGCCATGTTCCAGCGCGCTGGTATATAGCGCCGCGATACCGCGATCATCCTCTATAAGCATTACCCGTGTCATCTTATGATTTTACGGGCAGATGTCTTAATATCTGACAAGTTTTGCAAATTGCATACGGGTGTAAGTCATTGCTTATAAAAGAAAAAGCCCGACATGTGCCGGGCTTTCACAAAATTCTGTACGACATCCTGTCTTAGCGGTTTTGGCCCACGAAGTGCAGGATGTGCATGAACAGTGCAATAAAGCTGATATACAGCGTCAACGCCGCTGACCAGCCCATACGGCTATTGGCTTCGTCGCCTGATGCCGGG
>Ga0208570_1000529_pt1 | contig 13600 bp, 14 predicted proteins | sample DeeseametaMP1202_FD_184192 | JGI IMG/M metagenome (GOLD analysis project Ga0208570, IMG submission 184192) | Marine microbial communities from the Deep Indian Ocean - MP1202 (SPAdes) | ecosystem: Environmental > Aquatic > Marine > Oceanic | place: South Indian Ocean | collected 2011-03-08
TACGCAGCCGAAGTCGAGAAGATTGATCGAGTCATCTTCACGTACGGTGTAGTTACCAAGATGCGGGTCGCCGTGAATAACGCCGAAATAGTAAAGCGGCACATACCATGCGCGGAACATATTCATGGCGATGCGATTGCGCTGTTCCAGCGGGGCGTCCAGATAGCTCATGATCTTGTTGCCATCTTGCCATGTTGATGTCAGAAGGCGCTTTGTCGACAATTCGTCAACAACCTCGGGCACGTGAACGTTTTTAGTTTCACTCAGCATGTAGTGGTACAGCTTGCCGTATTTGGCTTCTAACTCGTAATCCAACTCTTCATATAGGCGCGCTGATAGTTCTTCATGGATATGCTTTGTTGAAATGGATGAGTCATATTTCTCATATATAGAGAAGACCATCTTTAACTGGCTTAAGTCAGCTTTGATGGCTGATTCCATATCAGGGTATTGCAGTTTACAGGCTACGTTTTTGCCATCTTTTGTAATGGCGCGGTGTACTTGGCCTAGACTTGCGGCAGCGGCAGCTTCCTGACCGAAATCTTCAAAATAATTTATCCAGTCAGCACCTAGCTCGGTTTTCATGCGGCGGCGGACAAATGGCCAGCCCATGGGCGGCGCGTTGGATTGCAATTGCTGGAAAGCTTCGGCGTATTCGGGTGGAAGCGCCTCGGGGATCGTCGCCAGTATCTGGCCGACTTTCATAAGCGGGCCTTTCATGTTGCCTAGTGCAGACATGAGCTGCTCGGCATGTTCCGCGCGCTCGATTTTAAGGCCGAGATATTTCTCGCCTGCCAGCTTAGCCGCTAAGCCTGCCATGGATGTAGAGACTTTCCCGTAACGCGCAACGCGTCCTGAAAGTGTGCTGGTATCGCCTAAGTCTTTGATTTTTTCGCTCATAAGCCTAATATAGTCTTTTTAGAATTCTAAGAAACACCGAAATGAACGATTCAGCATTAAAAATTAAAGACAGTATTATTCATGCCGCACTGCCGGATGTTGTGTTCGATGGCTGGACTATGGAGGTCATTAAGACTGCCGCGTTGAAAGGTGGTAACGACGTGCAGGCTGTGCGTGCGTTATTTCCGACGGGTATGGCGGATGTGCTGGCGCATTATGCTGATTTGAATGATCGTCTCATGCTTGAAAAGCTCGAGGGAGTTAACGCTGCTGAAATGCGTATCCGAGATAAAATACATATGGCTGTGATGACGCGGTTAGAGATTGTCTCTGAAAACCGTGATGTAGAGGCGCAGGCTCTGGCATTCTGGTCTTTGCCAACGCGCAGTATGCGGGCGTCTAAAGTATTGTGGCGGACGGCAGATGCTATCTGGAATTGGGCAGGTGATACAGCGACTGATTATAATCATTACACTAAACGGGGCTTGTTAAGCGGTGTTATAGGTTCAACCATGTTATACTGGATGAGCGATGCACAGCCTGATGATGATGCGGTAAGTGCATTTGTTTCGCGTCGTATAGAAAATGTGATGCAATTAGGTGGCATTCTTGGCAAAATCAAAAAAGCGTCTTAGTTCATAGAGAAGATTTCGGGGTAAGAATATATGCGCACGTTAGGTCTGATACTAGCACTGTTTGCTTTTGTGATATTGATTTCCAATATTGCGGCGATCGTGCAAAGAAATAACGGTATTCCAAATCCGTTAGAAGCCATGTTCCCTGAAATGTTTGTAGACGAAGAAGAGATCCAAGCGCTGGAAACACAAACGGCGCCATTTGCTGATGCGCGCCCGTTAGAGGCAATCGGCGATGCGGGTATCGGTGTTGAATACACGCCGCTGGGAACAGAACGCGTTTCTGTTGATATGAATTTACCGCATTTGCATGAAGGCGCGATTAATAAATGGGTTATGCAGGCCGTTGCCGAATCTCTGACTTTTGCGCCTACGGATGAAGCTGCCTACGCGGCGCATCAGGAGAGCCTGAAAGAGTTTATGAGCGCCAACGGTATTAGCGAATATAACAAGTTTCTGCGCCGTATTAAGGCGGTTGAGCTGATGCGCAGTAATAATTACGAGCTCAAGACCTTTATTGACGGTATTCCGCAGCTTCGTACATCCGGTGTTGTCGGTAATGTCTATCGTTGGGTCTACGATGTGCCTTTGATTATGACGTTCTTGCCTGTCGGCGCACAGGATTACCGTGAAATGACATCAAATCAAGGCGATCAGTTCTTGACCGAGAAGGTGTTTATCCGCGTGCAGTTGGGACGTGTTGCTGAAGGTGGTCGTGAAGGCATTGTCATCGAGACTTGGGACGTTCTTAAAAAGAAATAGCTATTGAAAACTCGTGAAAACGGTTTTCAGCCCTTGCAGTTCGCAGCTGCAATACGCTACATACAACACATTCAATTAATCATAATTGTTACGAGGCAAAGGTGTCAGACGGCATTTTCCAGTCACAATCCGCTATTGGTTCTTCATTGCTTGAGAAGGATGAACCGCCTGCGTTCAGCATCATGAATGCTGACGGCAAGACGCCTTGTATCTTAGTCTGCGACCACGCCTCTAACGTTGTTCCTCGTAAGCTTGGCAATCTAGGGATGACGGATGATGATCTGCAGCAGCATTATGCTGTAGATATTGGCGTTAAGAAGATTACCGAAGTTATGTCCGAAGCACTTGATGCGCCTGCAATCTTCGGCAATTATTCGCGCCTTGTTGTGGATTTAAATCGTGATATCCAGCACCCGACAGCCTTTGTTATGACGGGCGAGGGTAAGCCCGTGCCCGGTAATATCGCGATGAATGATGCAGATAAGCAGCTGCGCATTGATGAGTTGTACAACCCGTTTCATGACGCGCTGTCTTCCATGATTGATGGTTGTCTGGAAAAGGGTATAGTGCCTGCGGTGATTGCGATTCATAGCTTCACGCCCGTGTTTTATAACCAGCGTAGGCCTTGGGAGGTTGGTGTTTTATGGGTGCAGGACGACCGTATACCTGCGGCGACAATAAAGTACTTCGAAGATCAGGGCTATTGCGTTGGTGATAACGAACCTTATGATGCCCGCTATTTGCGTGGTACGACGGTTAATCGCCATGCTGATGCGCGTTTGCTGCCAAATGCGTTGGTAGAAGTCCGAAATGATCTGATTTCGACAGATAAAGAGTCAATCGACTGGGCGAACCGTCTTGTTGAATGTTATAATCCGATTCTCAGCGACGAGAATTTATATACGCTTTACGATGGGCCGATAGTAGAACACGACCCCGAGGCAGAGCGTACTTATTTTGAGAAACTAGTAGAAAAAGCTAAAAAAGGAGATGGCGATGAGTGAGAGTTCAGTGGAAATGGCTGACGATAATATGGATGATGACGTGAAGGAAACAAATGTAGCGGCGTTCCCGACAGGTACGGACGGTGACGTCAATGTCACAGGTAAAAGACTGCAGTCTTATATCGAGCGTATCGAGCGTTTGGAAGAAGAGAAGTCAGCGCTTGGCGAAGACATCAAAGAAATTTACGGAGAAGCTAAAGGCTTTGGCTTTGATACAAAAACTATGCGTAAAATTATCCGTCTTCGTAAGATGGAAATTGAAAAGCGCCGCGAAGAAGATGAGCTGTTAGAACTCTATAAAGCCGCTATCGGTATGGAATAATTCCTGATAGACTCTTGGATATTTTGATATTCAAGAGTCTATAAATGCCGACAAATCTCTCTTTAAAGACCCTCTTTCAATGGCCGCTTTTCTTAACCACGCCCCTTCTTTTAGTGGCGCTGGGGTTAAGCGTGTTTTTTATCGGAACCGATAGTGTTCTATTCGCCCCAGCCTTTATTTGTATGAGCCTTTATGCGCTTATTACGATCTTCCCCGGTTTCAAACATGGCTGGAATATTCCGCGCAGTAACACATTCTTCTTTATCATTTTCTTCTGTATTTATTTCTGGATCGCCCAGCTCTGGTCAAGCTCGCCTTATATCAGCACGCTGTTTACGTTTATATTTACGATGCTGCCTGGGTACTTCATTGTCACAATGCTTGCGCCTAACCCAGATAAATGGGCGCGTTTTCATGCCGCTGTGTTTTGGCTCGTGATAGCGGGTTTTGCCTTTTGGGCGCTGATACAGTTCTTCTTTCTTTACGAGCAATATGGCCCTCGTATAAAACACCCGATGTTAAATCCGAATAACCTTGCCGGACTGTTTAATTTAGGTCTTTTTCCTGCCATCGGACTTTTTTTGTATGTGCGTGAGCGCTGGCAACAGATTGCCGTGGGTGTTGTAGTCGCGGCCATGTACTGCGCTTTAATCGTGACATTAAGCCGTGGTGGTTTGTTCTCGGCTGTGATTGCTACTCTTGTGCTCATTCCATTCGTGATGATTAAAAACGGCGAAGGTATTCCTTGGAAGAAGATCGCTGTTCTTGTGATGATTGGCTTTGCTGTGCCAATTCTTACGAACATGATGTATAGCGGAGCGCTCGAGAAAAATCTGATGGGTGCGCAACTTATTAACATGGCGAGTATGGCGGATCGTTTCCATTTGTGGAATTCAACCTGGGAAATGGCGAAGGATCATTTCTGGTTGGGGACAGGGCTTGCCACGTTTTTCTTCTTTTACCCTCAGTACCGTAATCCGGAGGATTCAAGTGACGGATTTTTTTCGCATATGGATCCTTTGCAGTTCTGGGCGGAGACAGGTGTTTTTGCCCCTATACTGTTTTATGGTGTACTGATTTGTATTCTGATCCGCACGTTTAAGGCCGTTAAGCTTGCGGGCTCCGATATCAAATCCCGTCTGCAAATCATGACGCCTTTTTGCGGTATGCTCGCGCTGACAGGGCACACGCACATTACGTTTCATCTATATATGCCTGCCATGCTTATACCTTTATCAGCGTTGCTGGCTTACTGGTATGTGTCCACAGAACAGATTTTCCGAACCTATGGAGATCAACAGCAGCGCTTTTTCTGGAAGCCCGAGGGCAAGCTTAAATATATGACGATGGCGATTGTTTTGATCGTGTTTGCGCTGGGTAATGGCTGGATGGCACGTGCGGGGATGGCTACATATATGATGAAGTCTGTCGACCAGATTGCAATGAAGGATATGCAGGCGGCGCAAAGTAAGTTGAATGAGATTGATAAGATTGCACCCCCGAGCTACTCACGTGTGTATGAGTACCGCGCCCGCTATGCCATTCAGGAGTTCGGTAATTTCGGGCCGCGCTTGCAAGGGCAGCAGCGTGCTGATTTATATAACTTTGCGCTCGCCAACATTCAGAAGGCGCGCAGTTTAAACTCACAGTTCACTTCGTTGTGGGATTTAGAAGCACGCTTATATTACAGCGCGCAGGGGCTTTTGTTGCAGGATGGCCGTGATAAGGCGATCACTATTTTGCACGAAGTCTTGGAAGCGAACCCTATGGCCGTGAATTCACGTGTCGCCTTGTCTGACATCTATAAACGTAATGGTGAGTTTAAGAAGGCCATGGAGGTTTTAGGTGATGGTATGGTTTGGCCGCGCCCGCGCGGATACCCTGATGTGAATTACTTGGTGGCTGTTGCGAATATGAAGCGCCAAATGGGAGAGACAGAAGCCTACGCCCATTTCTCAACTCTGGCACGCCAGAGAGCTGCGCAATACGGCATTCAATTAACGCGCTAGGTCATTGCCTATAGTTAGTGTACTGTCTTGCCAGTGGTCTCCATGTAACGTTCAGCCTCACCGTTGTGGCGTGCTAACGCATTTAACATTCTTACGCTTCTAGGTTGATCACCGTCGACTAAACGGCTTTCGGTCAGTACGTCCTGATGTTCTTCAGTGGCCTTACACTGAGCTAGACGCATCTGAATTAGCAGCATCATTTCCGCGCCGTTTGCCGCTAAGTTGGATTCTCCATCCCATGCGCGACGCAAGAGTTTCTGCTTTAGTTCAAAAGTTCTCGATTTCTCGTTTTCTGCCATATGAACTCCTTTCATACTTATATTGTCTCATATTCATCTTATTAAATGCAATTTTGAGACAAGCTGTATCTATTGTCTGGTAAGGCTTTGCACATTGATTTTATTGCGATGCCGTATTGTTTACGAAAAATTTACGCCTGAAATCGTATAATGCGGCTGTGTGAGGAGAGTTTTATGACGAGCGCAATACGTGCCAAATCGCTGGATAGCCTTATCAATGATATGGCGGGCAGACTTGAGGTAATCAAGTCTGATGAAAGCTGCGATCTGGACCGTACAGATGTGCTGGCGGCTGTTGATCCGGTATTAGCCTCCCTTAATAAAGAATATAAAGATGCCAAAGCGCGTCACGAAAAGCTTGTCATGACTAATGGCGAAGATGATGCCATGGTCGAGGTCTCAGGTGATGTCGTAGACAGCGCTTTAAGCGCTGTGCAAACACGTATATTGGAGCTTGAAGAGCAAGCTGAAGGCGAGGGCACAGAGGCCTTGGAGTTTCGGCGCCGTATTCGCCGCGAACAGGCCCGTCATGAATTGCTTGTTGTACAACGTCAGCAGGAACTAAAAAAAGAGCAGGAAGAGTTTAATGATACATTTTTCTGGATGATGGTCTGGACGTGGATTACGCAGCAGACTTTTGCTGCTGCGCGCAGGACTTTATCTGCTTCTTCAGCTTTTTCTACGGCGAACCCTAGACTGGGCCGAGCTTGGCATGGGGCGCAGGTTGCTGCTTAGGACCTAGCGGTGTTGTAATGCCTCGTAGATATCCAGGCGCACAATTCAACAGGTTTGTTCTGCGTTGCATTGGTTCTGGTAGGTTGGCATAGAATGTTTCTACGCGTGGCATTGTATTTGTTACCGTCAGTCGGTTGATAGCCAGTCTTTCTACGTCGTCGATTTCCACAGTTGCGTTCAAGATATTGTACAGGCTTTGCTCATGTGCAGGGCCGTGACAAACCAGTGCATTTACGCGCGCTGCACCAGCTTTTAGCAACGCTGTGCCACTTTGTGTAAGGCTGCCACCGCTATCAGCGAGATCGTCTAGTAGTACGCAGCAGCAGTCTTTAACTGTACCGAATAGCTGTTTTACAACGGGTTTTGCCGGCGCGCCTTGATATGGGGCCTCGCGCACTTTTTTAATGCCGAACATTATGTTTTCAGCATAGTCAGCGGCAGTTTCGTATTGTCTGCTTATTTCGGGCACGTTGTTAAAGATGTATTCGCATACGCGCTGCACACGAATAATGGCTTCGTTCTTTTCAGGGTCATCTTTTTTGTCCCATCCATCAGGTGCGCCAATGCGGAATTTTCCCTCTGTAATGGCTTCGCGATTTTCTTCGACTATTTGCTGAGCCATCTCTTCCAAGCTTGAAAGAATCCGTATGCCTGATTCGCCGAACGCCTGAGTCAGATTTACTCTGTGCTGCTTAGAGTGCGGGTCAAATACTGTCAGTGTGTCCGCACCATTACGGCGGTACTGGATTGGTGCAATCTTGCCTGTCGGGACGTTGGCTTCGGACACCAGACGTTTAACGCCTGATTCATCTTCGGCTTCAACCATGTGAATCTTATCGTTACGGCCATCACCATCATATAGCAGGTCATAAGCAATTTTAGAGATGCCGCCTTCCATACGATAGGCTACATCAGCAAACGTAATGACCATCTCACCTGCGCGTGCGCGATCATTTGCATTATCACCGGCGAATGAATTTACAATGCGTAATTTATATCTAGGGTCTTTTAGCTTGGCTTCGATAGCCATTTTTTCCGTATCGCTTAAAGGCATGCCAGGGTGGTCATCAAAATCATCCTGTACGAACATAGTCGGATTGATGGGGCCGTCTTTATATGTCTTAGCTTGCCCTTGAAACAGTACGATTGTTGGATCGTTTTGTGCTTCTACCTGAGCCTGTACAGCCTTGTAAAAAGACGGTGCCACGCGCAGGGCGCAAATCAATGTATAGCTTGGTATTTTGATATCGGTCATGGTCATACAAATTGTTTAGTGTATTAAAAACAGTTGGCGGACTATATAGAACAATCCGCCTGACCGTCAACAAAATTATGAAAATTAATTTTAGGCTTATGCTGCCTTATTCGATTTCGCGACGTATTTGCGATAGGCGACGCGCTGGTGATTGGAACAATAGGAACCGCCTGAGTCGCGCTTGCAGCCACAGAAACGGAAATCCTCTTCTTGCGGGTCGCCAATCGGCCACTTACACATGTCGTTACGCAGTTCTTCTAGCTTGATAATATCAACCATTCTTATCTCCCTTGTTTTTATATATAGGTTTTATGGGTATGGAGGCACTATACAATATCGAAATTAAATATGCAAAATTTGCATATAGCGGGGACTGCTGTTATATTATGTTAAATTGATTTATGAGGGTTTGATAATGATTTCCGTAGAGTTCCTAGATGTAGCGCAGTGGCCAACAAAATTAGGGCGTAGCTTACAGCCGATTTTGTCAGGTAAAAATGGGCTCGGCCTGACAGATGAAGGTAGTCTTGTAAGAGTTACTGATGGACAGACGCAAGTCTTAGGTTCTCAGCTGTTAGGGCGGGATGAGATGCCTTGTGCTCAGGTTGAAGGCGTGCAGGTTTACTTCGCACCAAATTATTACAGAAACATGACAGGATGGCAGCCGACCGAAGACGCGCTAGAGAATATTAATCAGGCATTAGAAACGCAGGCTATGCGCGATTATGTTGTCGGCAAATTAACGCGCACTGATAATGAGTATGATGATGGCCGTTTAGGGCGTTTTAATATCATCAAAATTGATAATCCCCAAGAAATGGATGGTGCGTCCTATGCTGTCGTTGAAGGCAGAGGATTGCGCACAGGTGTCGGGTATCAAGGACAAACCACGGTGAGTTTTCTAGATAAAGAGGCACAGCCTGTGCGAGATAAAATCTTTTATAGCAGTGAGGCGCCGCGCTACTCAGCAAGCTTTTCTGCTGCGACGCCTGTATAAGTTATTCAGGTCTGTTTTTAAGAAGATCGTCAACGACTGCAGGGTCTGCGAGAGTTGATGTATCACCTAAACCATCTTCTTCATGCGCTGCGATCTTTCTCAAGATGCGGCGCATAATTTTTCCGCTTCTAGTTTTTGGCAAAGATGGTGCCCATTGCACAACGTCCAGTGTTGCGATCGGACCGATGATTTTACGTACCAGCTGGATGACTTCTTTTGTAAGCTCATCGCTTTCTGTCTCTCCTGCATTCAAGGTGATGTAGGCATAGATGCCTTGGCCTTTGATGTCATGAGGAAAACCGACAACAGCACTTTCAGCGACTTTTTCGTGCTCGTTAATGGCACTTTCAATTTCAGCGGTACCAAGGCGGTGACCCGATACGTTGATAACGTCATCCATACGGCCAGTAATCCAGTAATAGCCGTCTTCATCACGTCTTGCGCCGTCACCTGTAAAGTATTTGTTTTTGTAAGTAGAAAAATATGTCAGGGCAAAGCGTTCGTGGTCCTTATAAACTGTGCGCATTTGACCAGGCCAGCTATCGGCTATGACTAGCGCGCCAGTGCAGGCACCTTCTAAAGGTTCACCAGTTTGCGGGTCTACGATTTCGGGTTTGACACCGAAGAAGGGTTTTGTTGCTGAACCCGGCTTAGTCGGGATAGCGCCCGGTAGTGGGGTGATTAAGTGTCCGCCTGTTTCTGTCTGCCACCATGTGTCTACGATGGGGCAGCGTTCATCGCCGACGACCTTATTGTACCAGTGCCATGCTTCGTGGTTGATCGGTTCGCCTACAGTGCCGAGAATGCGCAAAGAGCTACGGTCTGTTTTTTCAACGGGCGCATTGCCTTCTTTTAGTAATGCGCGGATGGCAGTGGGGGCCGTGTAGAAAATATTGACCTGATGTTTATCGACCACCTGCCAGAAGCGTGAGTAGTCAGGATAATTGGGCACGCCTTCGAAAATCAGAGATATCGCGCCGTTTGCAAGCGGTCCGTAAACGATATAGCTGTGTCCTGTGATCCAGCCCACGTCGGCAGTACACCAGTATACTTCGCCATCTTTATAATCAAACGTCCATTCATGTGTAAGGGACGCGAAAACCATATAGCCACCTGTCGTATGCAGCACACCTTTAGGCTTTCCAGTTGAGCCTGATGTGTAGAGGATGAAAAGCGGGTCTTCAGCGTTCATTTCTTCGCACGGACAATCCGAAGATTGATCGTCAACCAGCTCATGCCACCATACATCGCGGCTATCATCCCAGTCGATCTTACCGCCTGTGTGTTCCAATACTAAAACAGTATGAACGTCAGGGCAGGACTTAAGGGCTTCATCAACATTGGCCTTCAGTGGCACGGCTTTGCCGCCCCGTACGCCTTGGTCGGCCGTGATAATGACATCTGACTCACAATCCTGAATGCGGTCGATCAGCGATGTTGGTGAGAAGCCACCAAATACGACAGAATGCACAGCACCTATGCGCGCGCAGGCTAGCATCGCATATGTAGCTTCCGGTACCATTGGCATATAGATTGTCACACGGTCACCTTTTTTAACGCCCCGTGCTTTTAAGGCATTGGCTAAACGACAGACTTCGCCTTTTAAGTCGCCATAGGTTATTTTTTTATCGTGCTCAGGATTATCGCCTTCCCAGATCAGGGCTGTCTGGTTTTCACGCGCGGGAAGGTGGCGATCAACACAGTTATAACAAGCATTCAAAACGCCATCTTCATACCATTTGATCGACAGTTCTGATGCTGCGTAGTTTGTATTTTTGATCTTGGTAGGCTTTTTATACCAATCAAGACGGTCAGCCATCTCACCCCAAAACCCTTCCGGATCTTCAATAGAACGTTTATAGAGCTCTTCGTAAGTTTCGGCATTTATGTGCGCATTATCTGATATTTTTGTGGAGGGTTCAAAAATCTCAACATTGCTGTTTGGGGTTGCGTTGGCCGTTTGTGTCATAGTGAAATCCTTGCCTGTAAACTTGGATTCTAATTATATCAGGTTACTATTGCTCTGTAGAGTTGGAGCCTTGTTGCGGCGCAAAAATCTCTATGGCTTTTTTGGCGTCATCGCCCCAGACTTCTTTAAGGCGCTCGTCACGGCCACAGCGCCAGCGATAGAACTTATATTTTGTCTCATTCTTTTTGTAATAGTCTTGATGATAATCTTCGGCGGGATAGAACGTGGTCAGTTCTTTAACCTCTGTTACAACAGGCTTGCCGATTTTTTCCTCTACATATGCAATTGACTCTTCGGCGCGAGTTTTCTCATCATCATTCGTGTAAAAGATAGCGGATTTGTAGCTTTCGCCCTTGTCACAAAATTGGCCTTGGGAGTCCCATGGATCAACATTGGCCCAAAAAATTTCCAGCAGACGGTCATAAGAAATTACATCAGGGTCGTATTCAACTTGTGCGACTTCAAGGTGTCCTGTGCCACCATTAGAAACCTGCTTGTAGGTTGGATTTTCGACATGCCCGCCCGCATAGCCTGATGTTACTTCTTTGACGCCATCGTGGCCTTCGAAGTCACTTTCTACGCACCAGAAACACCCTGCCGCAAAGACGGCTGTTTTAGTTTCTGCGGCATAGGACGTTGTGGTGCCCATTAGAACTAATAACGTGCTGAGAGCCAGTAATCTCATGATCAACTCCTTATTCTATATGCTTAATATAGGTTCGGGATGGCGGATCGTAAAGTTACAGGTTGTTAATCGCCCGCTGGGCAGCGTGGCAGGCTTGTTTTCTTCTGGGCGCGACGCAGGACGATAATGCCGACACCTAGAATGGCAATAGAACCACCGATTATCATCCGCATGGAGACAACTTCATCAAGGAACAGCACAGCCATGCTAACGCCGCAAATAGGCAAAAGCAGAGTGAACGGTGTGACCAAGCCCATATCGTTACGGGTTAATAGTTTCTGCCAGATAATGTGGGATAGCCCGACAAGGAAAATTTGGTAAATGAAGACTTCGGTCAGCAATGTCCAGTCTGCATTAGGTACTGTGCTCCATTGATCACGTTCCATGAGTGCGGCTGCTATCAGAACAAACGGGAATGCGAGGCCGTTCATAAGGCACAGAAATGTGGCTGGTTTAACGGGCGGCAGTTTCTTCATCATCATATAGGCGTATGCAAGGGCAAGAGTAGAGGCCATGAGCATCCAAAAACCTGTGGCCGAGAAACCTGCCGTGCTGTCGCCATATATAAAGCAAATACCGAGGATGCCCATTATCAAGCCGGCAATAGAGCGCCAGCCTATGACTTCTTTAAAGAAGATTACGCCCAGTATGGTGGAGAATATCACCTGCGACTGTAGAAAAATTGCAGACAGGCCTGCAGATAGCTGTGCCATGCCCAAGAAGAGTAGTCCTTGGTGCAGGAAGCCCATGAAGATGGCTATAATCAGAAGATGTTTGGCCAAATCTTTTCCGGGCCAGCGGGCAAAAGGCAGGAATGCCAGTGCGGTCAGGCCGAAGCGTAATGTAATGGCTGTCAGCGGCGGCAGCTCCATCACAGCGTATTTAATGGCAATAATGTTCCCTGCCCAGATCACGATCACGAGAAGGGCCAAGGCAATATCTTTGAAATTCATGATTTATAGTCCGGCCATTTTAGAGATTATTTTCCATTCCTTATCCGTCACAGGACACACAGACAGACGCGACTGCTTTACCAAAGCCATGTCCTGAAGGTCAGGGTTAGCTTTGATGTCTGCCAGCGTGACAGGATTGGGAACTGGTTTTATTGCCTTGAAATCCACCATACCAAAACCTTTGCCGGTTTTATCTGTGTGGTCAGGGTAATGCTCTTTGACGACTTCAACGATTCCGACAATTTTCTTCTCATTCACAGAGTGATAGAAGAAAGCCTGGTCGCCGTTTTTCATGGCCTTCATATTGTTGTTGGCTTGGTAATTACGAACGCCATCCCAATGCTCCACGCCTTTTTTGACGTGGTCATCCCAAGACCATGTGTTCGGTTCTGATTTAATAAGCCAATTTGCCATGACGTTAGATTAGTCCAGTTGTAATAATGTTTCAATACTGCGTAATAAAATTTTAAGCAGATTTTTGCTTGCGTGATTTCTTCTCGCTACGGACACGCTGGAGCCGGTTAATATAATGTGTGGCCATTGGTAGTGCACGGAACGGACTTGTATGCTCTGGTGCTTCACTTACAAAACGGCGGAATGCTGTAAAGAGCAGTAAAGCAGATGCGACTGTCATACTAAATATAAACAGCATGGACTGACCGCCGACCTGCATGAATATAGAAGCGGCATAAGGCCCGATAATCGAGCCGATACCGCCGACCATCTGCATGGCTCCACTTGCAGGCACGAAATCTTTTTGTGTCAGGTGGTCATTTATATGCGCATTACATAGCGCGCCAATTGGCATCATGAAGCCGCCGAATAAGCCGATAGCTATCGCAAACATGACCATACTATGAACGTCAGTATTAGCAATTAGAATAGATGCGCAGATTAACCCTACGCATGCTAGCATAATGATATTACGACGATCGGTTTTATCACTCATCCGTCCGAGAGGCCATTGCATTAACATTCCGCCTAACACTGCAAACATCATCACGTTGGCTATTTGACCAGTTGTGAATGATGATTGGAAAAGGTATACGGGCGCCATACCCCAGAAAGCACCATT
>Ga0208570_1000540_pt1 | contig 13361 bp, 6 predicted proteins | sample DeeseametaMP1202_FD_184192 | JGI IMG/M metagenome (GOLD analysis project Ga0208570, IMG submission 184192) | Marine microbial communities from the Deep Indian Ocean - MP1202 (SPAdes) | ecosystem: Environmental > Aquatic > Marine > Oceanic | place: South Indian Ocean | collected 2011-03-08
GGAATTTAACCAATAACTTCAATATTCCCGTTGCTAGCGGAATGTATATTGCCCATATTGAAACTGCTTCGGGAGATAAATTACTTAAGATAGCTGTTATTCAGCCCGAAGAACGCATAGATGTCTATTAACAGCAAAAGGAGAGATTAATAATGAAAACAAAATACACAAGTCTAATAATTGCGGGTGCATTACTTGCTACAACCTTTGCTGGGACAATTAAGTCAAGAGGCACTGCCGGTGCAACTCAGTTGTCTGTACCTGTGGGGGCGCATGGCATTGCTTTGAATGGAGCAAATCTTGCAACTGTCAGTGGTGTGGATGCACTATTCTTTAACCCGGCGGGAGCATCCAACTTCGATAAATCATTTGAAGCTGTGTTTACAAATATGTCCTATATCGCGGATATAGAGGTAAACTATGTTGCACTTGTCGCCAATGCCGGTAAATCCGGCGTATTTGGCTTTAGCGTGAAATCATTTGATTTTGGTGAAATTGTCAGAACATCAGCGGAGAATACGGAAGGAACAGGTGAAACATTCTCACCTGACTTCATGACTGTCTCCGCTACATGGTCAAAAGCATTGGCTGACCGTATGCGTGTTGGGGTGAATTTAAAATATGTCCAAGAACGTATTATGCGAACATCAGCGAGTGGTATGGGTGTAGATATGGGTGTTCAGTACAGTTTCGCTAATCTTCCTGTCAAAATCGGAGTCATGCTGAGCAATCTGGGTTCCAAAATGCAGTATGCAGGATCAGATCTGGAACAGAAACTTTCACCTGATGAATCAGAAGATGGCACAAAGAATGAAAGCTTTCAGATTGTATCGGAAGGGTTTGAAATACCTGCTGAATTAAATATGTCAATAAATTATGAGGTCATACCCAACCTTTCCCTCATGGCATCCTTTAACAATAACAGCTTTTCAAATAATCAGCTGCGTTTGGGGGGTGAATATAATACTACCATGGGAACATCATCTTTATGGATTGGCGGAGCGATAGCAATTGAAAGCATTGATGATGAAAAACCGGACGATATTGATCAAAGTGATTGGGATGAATATGGTGGCTCTAACTTTGGCACTACTTTTGGAGCAGGAATTAATTATCCCATCGGAAATATGATTGTTTCTTTAGAAGTAGCCCAAAGATCAGTTGTAGATTATTTTGAAAATAACCTGGTCTATTCGATTAAGATAGCCTTCTAAATTATTTTAAAATCAGAAGGAAATGGAAAAAGCCCCAAGAGGGCTTTTTCCATTTCCTATTGTGAGCATTAACCAAAAACAGGTACATTTTACAGTCTTAATTATTATTGGCATATTTTTATTAATTATAATATTTCCACCTGTACCAAACATTTTAATCAAAGTGACACCTCATGCATAACACCGATTGTCTTTCATTCTGATCGAGACGGGAATCGGGAAATCTATATCGTGGATTCTGACGGTAACAATACCATCAGGCTCACAGATGATTCCGCAATGGATTCTAATCCTCAATGGTCTCCAACCGGAGGGCAAATTGCTTTTGTCTCTTACCGGGATGGTAATGCCGAGCTTTTCGTAATGAACAGCAACAGTCGATAACGATTCCGGAAATAACCTTGTTCGGAGCAGATGTTGGGCAGGGTTCTGTGGTAAAAATGAATCGAGGCATATTGGAAGGTCATACGATTATTGATGGTTACGCTCTTTCTAGCGGAGCTATTGTTAATTTTGGAAATGTATCTATATTAAACACAGTTGTGTAAAAAAACGGCGATGATTGGTAGGGAAAAAATAATATATTAACTTCCTGATTATGATCAGGAAAAAAAATCAAATTAAAGATAAGCAGCCCTTTTATCTTATGCCATGTTCCGGTTGAAACATATTTTAATAAACTTGATCGTTATTCTAATTATCATCTTTGGAATGCAGATTTTACAATCAAAAGAATCCGTTTCCCCTGAATTCAAAAACATAAAGTCAACCGTGCAATATATAGGTGATGTAGAATGTGCTGCTTGCCACCCTGATATATATAATAGTTTTATTAAAACAGGCATGGGGCGTTCTTTTTACCCATCGGAGAGTGCTGAAATCATTGAAGATTTTCAAAATAATGAACCTGTATATGATGCCAAAAATAATTTTTATTATACTGCATCACTCGTGAATGATAAAATGGTACAAATAGAATATCGTTTAAATCAAAACGGAGACAAAATTTATGAACGCAGTAAGATGGTGGATTATATCATCGGTTCCGGAAATCACAACCGTACGTATCTATCTATTCAAAATGGATTTATCACAGAATTACCTTTAACGTGGTATTCTGATCAGAAAAAATGGGATTTGAGCCCAGGATATTATTCTAATAATATGCGTTTTTCCCGACCAATTGTTGAAAAATGCATGCACTGCCACAATAGTTTTACAGACTATGAGCCTTTAGCGCAAAACAAATATAATACTCCTTTACCTCATGGAATTGGGTGCGAACGGTGTCATGGGCCTGGTCAGTTGCATGTTCAATCCCGAATAGAGAAGATGAATGACCAAAAGGGGAAAATAGATTATACAATTGTAAATCCCAAGCACCTCCCCTTTCAAGAACAATTGGATGTTTGCCAACAATGTCATTTACAGGGAGAAATCAGCGTATTTAAACAAGGCAAACAAAGTAGCGATTTTCGCCCGGGAATGCTCTTAAGTCATGTAAAAAGTATATTTATGGATTCTTCATCAGATTCCAATGAATTTCGTATTGCCAGTCACGCAGAACGTTTAGCCAAAAGCGCCTGTTTTAAAGAAAGTGCTTCCTTAACGTGTATTACTTGTCATAACCCACATGTGCCGGTCCAAGACCATAGCCAACGCTCATTTAATAAGCATTGTGTTTCCTGCCATGAGTTAAACGTCCTTTCGTTGACCAATAGCGTCGCAAACCATCGCCTAGGAGCAGATTGTATTCAGTGTCATATGCCCCAAGGTAATACAGCGGACATTCCCCATGTAAATTTTACTGATCATAAAATTCAAATCAGCCAATCATCGACAATTGTCAAAAAACCGGACAAAAGCTACAGTTATAAAAAACCGAAAGAACTGACGAATTACTTTCTTGAAACAGATCGTGATGCCAACGTACAAAAAGGAATAGCGTACATACGATATTATGAATCTCGCCACGAACACAAAGATTACCTGCAATTGGCAATTTCGTTATTAGAAAACAATTTAATCAATAAGGTTCACCATATTTCCGGTTGGTATCATTTGGCGCGAGCGTATCATTTACTGGGGAATTTGAGAAAAGCAGAATCAGCGTATCAACAAACAATAAAATATGATTCAACCCATGTTTTGGCTAATGCACAGCTGGGTATCTTAAATTTGGAATCAGACAAGCTAGAACAGGCAAACTATTTCTTTCGCAGGTCAATAAATTTTTATTCATATATACCCGTTGTTTGGAATAATCTTGGTCAAACACTAATACTATCAGATTCTGCTTCTGCCGCTTTTGCTGCATATACACAGGCCATTACCTTGGATCCGGATTATGCAAATGCGTATAATAATAGAGGAGAAATTTTGTTATATAAACAAAATAACACCGGTAAAGCCAAAGTTAATTTTTTGTCCTGTTTAGCAATAGAACCAGATAATATTTTTGCTCTGCATAACATGAGCAATGTTTCAATCGTAGAGAAGGAGTGGGACAGTGCAAAGAAATTCGCACTCCTAGCGTTGGAGATTGATTCTGGATTTATTCCGTCTTACGGCACCCTTTCTACTATATTTCAGCACAGTGGCAACATCGACCAGGCGCGAGCTGCTTTATTAAAAATCCTTGAACTCGATCCAAATAATCCCGATGCAATAAAAATCCTTGAAACTTTCGCAGATTAACCTAAATTCTGCTGAAGACAAACTTAACTCAAGAGAGTATAAACTCTTGTTTATGCTTGTCAGGAGAGTTAAGAGCAGTTAATATCATGGCTGTTATTATGACATGCGGAGTTCTTTTATGTCCTTATCGGCCAGAAATTAAATAAAATAATTAATTAATCGGAGAATGGCTATGTTAAAACATACCCTCAAGCTATTTACAATTCTATTGATCCCAATGATGCTTTTTTCTGGTGAGACAGGAAAAATCGCCGGGTCAGTAACAGATAAATCAAACGGTAATATATTACCGGGTGTTAATGTTCTTCTGGATGGAACCACGATGGGTGCTGCAACAGCTCCCAGTGGAGATTTTTATATCCTGAATATTCCGCCGGGTATTTACAGTGTAAAGTTTAGTTTTATTGGTTATGCTGAAGTCACGATTGAAAATGTGCGTGTTACTAAAGATCTTACTACAAATTTATATAATATCGAGCTATCATCTGAAGCAATTGCCGGAAAAGAAATAATAGTCGTTGCTGAAAAGCCCCTTATCGAAATTAATGCTACCAATGAAGTTCGGGTTATACGCGGAGAAGATATAAGAAATATGCCTATTCGTGGATATGCAAGTGTTGTTGCGCTGCAAACGGGTGCTGTGGTTGATGCCAGCGGAAATATTCATATTCGCGGTGGCCGAACAGAAGAAGTCGGATACTATGTAGATGGTGTTTTAGTTAATAATTCATTTACACTTGGCCGCGCTGGCGATATTCCCAATTTAAGCTTAGAAGAAGTTTCGTATCAGGCAGGTGGATTTGGTGCGGAATACGGTTCAGCAAATGCAGGAATTGTGAGCACTACAACTAAAACGGGTGGGAACCGACTAGAAGCCACATTTGAGGCAATTACTGATGGGTTTCTCCCTTCTGATTTAACAGATGAAAAAGAATATAGTTATTCATATGGCTATAACCTTGGTTCATTTGCTGTGGGTGGCCCTATGCCTGGATTTGGTGCATTGAAACTATTTGCAGCTTTTGAAATGAACCAACGTGCAGACGCATCACCAACAAATTCTACAGTTCCATATTATGATCCTGATTTACTAAATCCAATAACTGGTTTACCCAATACAGCAGAAGCTTTTGTGGATGTAAATAATAATAATGTATATGATTATGATCTTGAAACGTTTACTGATGCAAATAACAATGGTCGTTATGATAAAGGATATTTGGAAATTGATCCAGATGATATTCAATATAAATGGGGCCCTAAACCGGACAATGGTACAAATACAAACAGTTTGGTGGCAAATGCGCTATTAGACCTTAAGGACCTTACAGGTTTAGCGTGGAAATTACGCGTTGGGATAAATACGGCAGCAACAGACCGTTCGCACTATTCTCACGGGAGAACTCTATTTGATTATTATAATGACGCCAGCACAAAAGACGCTTGGGGCACGAGTGGTAATTTAACGCATCGTTTCAACACTTCTAATACCACATTTAATTCAAATCATATTCGTCTATCGGGTGCAGTCCCGGGGGTTGATAATATGTTTTTCTCTACGCAATTTAGTATGTCTGATGAAACATATAAATTGCAAGACCCTGTATTTGGAAAAGGTGAAGGCCATTGGGTGTATGATGATGGAACAATTTCATCAGAAACATTGCCTTATTTACAAAATGGAAAACGTGAAGACTTTGCTAACCCAATGTGGGTGTACGAAGATGCAGATGGTAATCAAGTTGAAAGATCATATTGGGATTATTCAGATGATTTAAGCTTTGTTCAAATTAATTATGACACTTCATGGATTAATCCATTATATCGGATGACTGGCTCTGGTCCAGCAACGCTTGTTCAGCTTGCAAATTATTCTTTAGCTGGTTCCGCAAGCACTAGCTTTCAAAAACGAAACACATCCAGAACCACAGTAAAGGGATCTTTAACGTGGCAGTATAATAAGCACGAGTTAAAATTTGGAGGTGAATTCAAAGAAAGTACCGTTCGCTATTATCGTTTAGGTTCTGGCGGTTCATTGTCTCGATATTTTGCAAACAACCCCATGTTTAAAGAGGATCAGGATCGTTATTTATGGGATCCGGAATATAATAATGGTATGGGGGCATTATTGGTAGGTCAAACGGATAATATTGCAGATTATTTACAAGACCCTTCCGACACATGGCATAATTCTGATATGGATGGAAATGGAACCGTTGATGGAATTGAAGAGGGTGATCTTGATGGTGATGGTGATGCTGATTATGATGATTATTATCAAGATTATTTGTCACAAGCTTATATCGGCTCTTATGCAGAAAATATTGGTTATGATATAACGGGTGAAAAAAAGGTGAATTCTGGTCAAGATGCTGCAAGAAAGCCCCAAGAGATGGCCTTTTTTATTCAGGATAAATTTGAATTAAAAGACCTTATTTTAAATGTTGGTTTTCGTTACGATATGATTGATGGTAAAAATCAGGTGTTTAACCCAGAAACGGGGGGTAATACTAATATTGTCATCACCAACGCAAATACAATAGCTGAACAGGTTTATGCTACAGATAAAAATGACAATGGAGTTCTGGACCCAAAAGAATATACTTCTGATGCGCCAACCGATGATGATGCAACCGGTAAGCCTCATCAGATTAATGCGGCTTCGACAACTCAAATAAGTCCCCGCATTGGTATTGCCTTTCCGGTAACGGATAAGACTGTTTTTCATGCACAATATGGTCGCTATTTACAGAACCCAGAATTAAGTAGGCAATATATTAGTTATTCAAGGTTTTCTGCTAATTTGCAACAGGGGAATTTTACTATTTCAGCCAACCCTAATTTAAAGCCCGTTCGTACGACGGAGTATGAAATTGGGATGAAACAGATGCTTTCTCAAGATGTCAGTCTTGATATAACGCTGTTTTACAAACAAATGGCAGATTATGTTCAAATTAGAAATGTAGCAGCTATACCCACAGGTTATGCGCTGTATGTGAATGGTGATTATGGGACTGTTAAAGGATTGAGTTTATCGGTAAATACGCGACGAATCAACAATGCTCAGATAAATGCTAATTATACATTGTCATGGGCAGGCGGTACAGGTTCAAATGCCAGCGGTTTATATAGAATAGCATGGCAGGGCGGAAATGATCCAACGTTTATTTCTCCTCTTGATTTTGATCAACGCCATACCGGTAATATAACATTGGATTATCGTACAGGCGCAAGATCTAGCATTCCTTTCTTAAACAATTTCGGCGCAAATATGCTATTTCGTTTTGGTAGCGGAATGCCTTACACAGCTACAAAACCTTACACGGCTGTATTTGGTGCAATTGCATCGCAACCAATTGGTTCATTGAATTCTGCTAATATGCCTTGGACGTATAATCTGGATATGAAAATTGATAAATCATTTTCTATCGCCGGTGTTCGTTTGAACGCATTTCTTTGGGTCATAAACGCTCTAGATAATATTAATGTTGATGATGTGTATTCTCCAACAGGGATGGCCAATAACGATGGTTATTTAACCACACCGTCCGGCGAGTCATGGTTGAACAATGTTGCTCTGAGTGAAGAGTGTGAATGTCCTGAAGCGGGTGCGGCCTTATATGAGTCCAAAATAAATAATCCCTATAATTATGGATCTCCAAGGATAATTCGTTTTGGTATCCGAGTCGACTTATAAACTCAAAAAATTAAAATGGAAATAAAACTCATGAAAAAAATTACACTATTAATACTAATTGCAACCAGTGTTTGGGCTGCGCGTCCTTACTATGATATGCCCCAGCCTTTAAATAAATCTATGTTTTCTGGCGATGTTGAACATGTCATATGGGATGGCAACCAAATCAGCACAACACATGGTAACCATGGTGATATTGCCAGTTATCATTTGTCTGGTGAATCTGGATTGCAATGGCCAAAAGGCAGTGGAAAGACAGCCGTATTCCAATCCGGTTTATGGATGGCTAGCGGTAAGTCTCGAGTTGCTGGTAGCGATGTATGGGCAGAAGAAATTCGAACCGCTGCAGCTGAATATACCGTAGAGTTTGTTCCTGGTAATATTGAAGGAACCGAAGACGGTCATATTTATGAAATTTCAAGAGGAGAAGTAGACGCATTTTTAGAAAATGATTATACCACATTTAGTTCTATGACTTTGGAAGTGCCTATTACAACGGTTGAGGGCGCAAGTGCTTTTACAGTTATGACAGAAGTATCTCTTCCCACGGATGATTTTAAGAATTTCCCGGCGCATGCTGGAGCGCCCTGGGTAGATGCAAATGGCGATGGAGTGTATGATATTGAAGATGGGGACTATCCTGATATTTTGGGTGACATGTTTCACTGGTATGTTATGAATGATGGTGATGCGGGTACACATACGCCGCTTTGGGGAACGCCGCCCATGAATGTGGAAATCCAAACATCTGTTTTTGGTTTTGATCAAGCGGGCCCACTGGGGAATATATTATTTATTCGCTGGGTGGCTATAAACCGCGGCCCGGATGATTTAGACAGTGTTTTTGTTTCCATGTGGCACGATGATGATGTGGGTGACCACACAGATGATTTAGTGGGTTGCGATACGACTTTGAGCCTTGGATATACATATAATGATATAGATGGTGATACAAGGTATGGTATTGAAGCACCAGCTACGGGTGGTGATTTTTTCCAGGGTCCCATGGTCCCTTCCCCGGGCGACACGGCAACATTATTGACTTGGGGGCAGGGAAAGGGTTATTATATAAGAAAATATCCCGACCTTCGACAATTGGGACTAACTTCATTTGTTAAGTATATAAATGGCGATCCTGATTTAGGCGATCCTGAAACAGCGCAGGAGGCATACAATTTTATGAATGCAAAAGTTGGAAACACGGGAGAGCCCTTTGTTGATCCAACCACAGGTTCAATTACTAACTATATACATGCCGGCGACCCCGTTAATGGGACTGGCTGGTTGGATACAGATCCCGATGATAGGCGATATTTGATGACATCCGGCCCATTCAAGTTTATGGTAGGAGATACAGTAGAAACGGTTGGATCAATGATTGTTGCAGCTGGCTCCAATTGGGCTAAATCCATAACAAAAATGAAATATTATGATAAATTTGCACAAGCGGCATTTGATGCAAATTTTGATGTGTGCTCACCTCCATCACCGTCAGTTGATGTGGCACAGTTGGATAATAAAATCATTCTTTCATGGGAAAATGGTTCACAAAAAATTGAAGAGTATGTATGTACAGATTATAGATTCCAGGGTTATAATGTATATCAAGGGGGGTCTGTTTCGGGTCCATGGGAAAGGATAGGAACATATGATATCATTGATGGTCAAAAAATTCTTTTAGACTTAACTCTAGATGAGGCGACGGGTGAGCTGTTAGAAGTCCCTTCGCAGTTTGGCTCTGATTCTGGAATTGAGCATTTTATAGAGATTACCGAAGATAAAATCAACAGTACCTCTTTAATTAATCACAGAAAATATTATTTTGCTGTTACATCATATGCGTATGACCCAGATGCGGCACAGCGAGTTATTGAAAGCCCCCAAGCTGCAAACATAGTTGTACCAGGCGGCCCTGGAGTTGGAAATGAATTATCCAGCGCTTATTCTGACACATTGGTTGTTACGCATACAGGTTTATCGGATGCAATTTTTCTACCCCATGTTATTGATCCGTACCAGTTAACAAATCATAACTATTCAATTACATTTGATATGGTTGATTCGTCTTACTATTGGTATTTAACGGATACGGATGACAGTCAATTAATTATGTCTGATTTATTGTTTCCTGCGACTGGTGATTATTATGATTATTCAAATTCTGATCTAACGTTTGAAGACTTGCCTTCATTTTATGAAAACGTCGAAATTACTGATGGATTTATATTGGCTGCTCGTAATGCCACATATGAAGCACCATCAACGAATTCTTTTGCTGAAACAACAGCAGATGATAACCTTGATACTGAAATCATATTTGGAGGAATAAAATCTGATGGAACGTGGGCTTCTTTTTTAACATCTATACCTGTTGCACAGCCTGATGCGATGCCCATAGCTTCAGATTTAATGAAAGATATTGAATTCCGCTTCACGGATAATGGATCAATTGGCACGTGGTTTAAATCTAATTTATCTGTGATTGAGACTGTACAGCTGCCATTTGAAATGTGGACGGTGGAAAATAATCAGCAAATAGACGTGTGCGTTTATCAGGTCGGTGGGCAAAAGGAAAACATATTCGGATTATCGGATGATTCAGTCAGTTACCAGATAAATGAAAATGTATTTTTAATGCCCCTGTATAGAGCATATACAGGAGAACAGTTAGCTGATTATAATTCGACTGCCAGTAAAATTGGTTGGATGTTGCAATTAAACAAAGATGCTACTCGATTTGAATCAGGTAATGTATTTACGGTTGGTTTTCGCAATCCCATTTTACCAGGCGAAGATGTATACACGTTTGTAGGGAAGGGATTAAACGCATCCGACCAAAGCGATATCGCTGCTCAAATTGATTTAATAAATGTATTTCCAAACCCATACTTTGGTAACAATCCGGAGGAAGCAAATCCTCAAGATCGCCGAGTGTTTTTTACGCATTTAGGTGTTGGAACAACCACAATTCGCATTTTTACGATTGCGGGCGATTTAGTTTCAAAGATTGAAAAAGAAATATTGGAAGAAAACTCGCCAGACGATAGAGCAGAGTGGGGTTTAAGAAACCAAAATGGTATCCCAGTGGCCAGTGGAATGTATATTGCTTATATTATTGTTGAGGATGAAAATGGTAACAATCTGGGCGAACGCATAATAAAACTAGCTGTTTTTCAACCTGAAGAACGTTTGAGTGTATTTTAAAAAATTGATTAAGAGAGTAAAATAATGAAAAAAATAACACACTTTTTAATATTCACATTATTACTAATAATGGCATCCTCTGCATTTGCTGGAAGTAAGTCCCGCAGGGGAACGGCAGGCGCACAAGAATTGATGATACCAATGGGTTCCAGAGGTATTGCAATGTCTGGTGCATATGTTGCCGGGCTGTCTGGTATTGAAGCAGCATCTTGGAATATTGCAGGATTAGCAAATATGGACAAAACGGGCGAAGCGCTATTTTCGAATAATAATTGGATTGCTGATATAGGATTAACGTATGGTGCCGTTGCTGCAAAATTTGGTAATAGTGTGTATGGCATATCTTTAAAATCAGTCAATTTTGGAGATATTGCCGTTACAACAACCGATGAACCTGACGGAACAGGTGCTATGTATACTCCAACTTATATTACAATGGGGTTTTTATATGCCCGAAAAGTAACAGATAGAATACTATTTGGAAGTAGTATGAAACTGGTAAGTGAAAGAATTATGCGCGAATCTGCCTTTGGAATTGTCTTGGACGCAGGTGTTCAATATCGCACTGGAACTGGCCTACAATTGGGAGCGTCCATTCGCAACCTTGGATTAAATATGCAATTTGATGGGTCTGATTTAGAAGAATTACATCAACCCTCCGGCACAGAGCCAGGCACGCCCATTGAACCAAGGCGTATTGTATTGCAAGAATTTGAACTGCCCACCACGATTGAGCTCGGCGTTGGTTATGGCCCAATAGATTTTGGCCCCGCCAAAGCAACATTCGCCGGCTCATTTTTGAATAACAACTTTTCCTTTGACGAAATCAGGTTAGGTGCTGAAATTAATTTGATGAATATGTTGAGTCTTCGTGGGGGTATTGCTATAGGGGTTGATCCCGAACCTTACGGCGTAGACATGATACAAGACACAGATGACGATAGTGATGATGATGCGTTTGAAAATAATAGTGAAGAATTTATTTGGGGCCCAACCATAGGGTTTGGCCTTGATCTTTCCCGCTTGACGGGAATGGGGCTGTCTGTAGATTATGCTTACAGGACAGCGGAATATTTCGATGGTGTACAATGGCTAACCTTTAAGGTTGCGTTTTAACAAATCGAAAAAATAAAGACGAAAAGCGGCGGTTATTAATTTATCTGTTGTCGTCTTTCTTGCAAGAAAGAAAAAAAAGTAAAAAAGGAGTAATCATGAGTAACAAGCTAATATCCTTAGGTATAATGCTTTCTCTCGCTTTGCCAATAAGTGCCCGTGATCTGGGTACCGGCAATGGTATTCCCGCAAAGGATTTGAGTTCATATCAACTCCTGGGAAATTCAGAGCAGGATATTGTAAATGTGCCTGGATACAATTATGAAAATAACTATAGTAATCATAGTTATGGGCGTGGTACGCCTGATACAATGGCCTATGATTATGCATGGGGAGCATATTTCTATATGACTCCTGGTGATGTTATGGTCACAGCGCACCAGATGCAAGCAGATGGTATTTTAAAAGGCGTAAATGTACGCGTCCATCGCTGGGGTACGGGTGAACAGCTGACTGTTTCTCTACATAAACTATCTTATCCTTATGGGTCAGATGGTGCCATGTATGACCAAGGAGCTCACACTGGCGATGGTTGGCTTGCTGGATACGATGATGGTTCTGGTATTACACTAGAAGGAACCTCATGGAATAGTGCAGCAGGTACATGTGCCGGCGGAATAATGATTGGTAATGCTACCGATCCTTTGGGAAGCACAGCTGCAGTAAGCGGCCCCCCCGGAACACCCACAATGGGTCTTTTATGGCCAGACGGTTTTACCGCAGCCACAATGGATCCAACAAACCATCCCGGTATTGATGTAGGTGGAACGGGTTCTAACTGGATTACTTGTGCTGATTTTGGTTCAGAAATGGACGTTCAATCAGGTGACTGGATTGGAATCGTTGTAAAGTACACAGGTACAGGCGGTGATGGATCAGATCCAGGCATTGGTTTTGAATATGCCCCAGCAGCAAGTGATCCGTGGAAATCAATGAAATTCTACTCTACAGATTGTGGTGGAACAGGCGGCGAAACTGGCTGGTATATCCGTGGATTTGCATTCAACTATGAGCTCGCAGTAGAATTAACCGGTGACCGTGGTCCAGTGTTTGAAAGTGTTTCAAGCCTGCCAACAACCTTATCAACAGACGCCCGTGCAGTATCTGCTGTGGTTTCTGATGATAACCCAAGTGGTGACGCAGCTGGTGTTGCAGCCGTAATATTATCCTATCAATTGGATTCTCTTACAGCAACCCTCAACACTGTTTCAATGAGCATGACCGATGGTGATGCAACAAATGGCACATGGGAAGGATCAATTCCTGGTCAAGCTCCCGGTTCAATGGTATACTGGTCATTATCAGCTACAGATGTAGGCGCTTTGTCTACCGGTAGCGATATGGCTTCATACTATATTTTTGCACCGACAGCAGGCAACGACCTGATTTTTAACAATCAGGGAGCATTGTATGGTAATATTCTGTATTCGTCTTAC
>Ga0208570_1000543_pt1 | contig 13323 bp, 10 predicted proteins | sample DeeseametaMP1202_FD_184192 | JGI IMG/M metagenome (GOLD analysis project Ga0208570, IMG submission 184192) | Marine microbial communities from the Deep Indian Ocean - MP1202 (SPAdes) | ecosystem: Environmental > Aquatic > Marine > Oceanic | place: South Indian Ocean | collected 2011-03-08
GTAAAGAAAAATGACAGTTCTTCAGCCAGCAGGCTTTTTGAAGCGGTTGAAAACATAATCAAAAATCCTCCGGATTGCTTGTGGTTTATCTTCACCAGTCCGGCAATGCGTGAGCAGGATTTCAGCAAACCGCTTTACCGCAGTATCAAACTGCATGGTCGGATACAAAAATTTGTTGCCTATGATAATAACTCACCTTTAAACTGGGTTATTCAGCGTGGTGAAAAAAAAGGATTACCACTGTCGAATGAGGTTGCACGTTTACTGATAGACATTGTGGGTAACGATCTTACGGACTTAGACCATGAATTGGAAAAACTGAGTCTCTATCTTTCTGGTGCAGCTATTTCCGAAAATCTAATCAAAGAACACATACGCGGTCATAAGCATTTTTCTGTATTCCGTATGACAGAAGCCCTGTCACGTAAGGAGTTATTACCTGCTTTAGAAATACTCGATCAACAACTTCAAGCTACACCACGTGAACATGTTCGCCTTTTTGCACTAATCATCATGCAGTTTCGGAGGATTCTTTTGATTCACAGCATGCTTGAACAATATTTTAAAGATTCAGAAATTTTAGCAAAAATATCTTTACCGCCATTTCTAGGTAAACAAGTTCTGGCACAAGCACGTAATTTCAGCAGTCTTGAAATTCAAAATATCTATACTGAACTTGCTCGACTTGATTTGCGAGTAAAGTTTCAAAGTTCGCTTGCACCGTTAATTCTACAGGACCTCTTTCAGCGTATTTGTACAGGGCAGTTCAAAACGGCGGCCTAATCAACTTCAGCGTGGATTAAAAATAATTTTCCAGCCTGCAACATGTTCACAGGTTTTTCAACCGTCTTTCCATTTTTATTATGATGAGTAAAAACGTAAATTTCCCTCGTCTTTTTTCTACAATCAATCTGCGTGGACACACCATGCGCAACCGTATTGTTTTTGGTGCGCACACAACCAATATGGCGGAACAGGGTCTTCCGGGAGAAAGGCATCTCGCCTATTACCGTGAACGGGCAATGGGAGGAGCGGCAATGTTAGTCATTGAACCGATGCCGGTGCATCCTGCGGCGGTTCTGACTCGCGGTAATTTCCGGAACAGTACCGATGAAGTCATTCCCCACTTTAGGAAAATTACGGAGGCGGTTCATGCTGAAGGAGCCTTGATCCTGCAGCAACTTTATCACGTGGGCCAGCATGGAGATGCCGACAATTCTTATCATGCCAACTGGTCGCCTTCCGGACGTCCGAGTTACCACGATTCCGACGGCAGTCACTCAATGCTTGAAACCGAAATAGAGGAGACTATTGAGGGTTTCGTGCAGGCAGCAAGAAGATGCAGGGACGCAGGATTTGACGGCGTCGAAGTTTGGGCTGCTTATCACGGCATGGTTGATCAATTTTGGACACCATGGTCAAATCTGCGTACGGACCGCTGGGGAGGCTCGCTGGGAAACCGCACCCGTTTCTCACGTGAAATCATCACCAGAATCCGTAAATTATGCGGCGAGGATTTTATTGTCGGCATTGCCGTCAACGACGAACCGGATTTTGAAGTCGCTCTCCAGCGTGAATCAATTGCTGAAATCATTGCCAGTCACGATCACGATCAGCTGCTTGATTACGTAACTTGCGGAACCGGAAGCTATTTTGATTTCTACAAACTGATGCCTACATTTCTCTATCCGGAGCGATTGGGAGCAGATCTGGCGGAGGTCCTGAAAGACGCTGTAACTCATGCTTTGGTAATTGCGGAAAGTCATATCCGGACACCGGAAAATGCGGAAGCCGTTTTATCTGCCGAACAGGCTGATTTGGTTTCAATAGTGCGTGGACAAATAGCGGATCCGCATTTGGCGAACAAAGCTCGTGAAGGACGCTCCGATGATATCCGTACCTGCCTTTCCTGTAACCAAATGTGCTGGGGAAGACGCGGTCGTGATTACTGGATTTCATGCCTTGTAAATCCTTCTGCCGGTCGTGAATTCGAATGGGGTGGAGATCGGTTTGTAAAAACTACAAAACCTAAACTTGTACTGGTAGTAGGAGGAGGACCAGCCGGTTTGGAAGCTGCAAGAGTATCAGCGGAACGTGGTCACAAAGTAACACTCGTTGAGGCCGGTGAACGTCTTGGTGGACAATTCAGGTTGGCCGGAATGCAGCCACGGCGGGGTCAGATTATCGATTTGCTCGACTGGTACGCAAGACAGTTGTCTCAACTTGGTGTCGAGGTGCGACTGAATACTTTTCATGATGCAGATGAAATCAAGGAATTCGCGGCAGATGTAACAGTGCTGGCTACCGGATCATTTCCAACTGATACAGGATTTCAGAAAGCAATTCCGCACGTTGAAAAATTGCCCGGAATTGAACTTGGAAGCGTCTATTCTGCTGAAGACGTGATGGCGCGCAGGGCACGTCTTGGAAAGCGTGTAATACTCCTCGATGAAGGCGGAAACTGGAAGGGCTGCGGAACTGCATGGAAACTTGCTGAAGATGGTCATGAAGTGATTCTCGTCACCCCTGATCCTCTTGTGGGCAAGGAACTGCAGCGCATTGCTGCGGACTATCCCCTGCGGCAGCGTCTGGCAAAACTTGGTGTGCGTTTCATTTTGGAGTCCGCAATTACCCGCTGGAGCAGGGAAGGCGCGGATGTCTTCTGCTTTTTAGATGGAAATACACAATTCATTGAGGCAGATTCGCTTGTGTTTGCTACACCAAACATTGCGGAAGACTCTCTCACACTTGAACTTCAGGATTCCGGATTGGAAGTGCTCAATATCGGCGACAGTGCAGGACCGCGCCAGGCTCCTTTCGTAATCTATGAAGGACGCCGCACGGGTTTAAATATTTGAAATTATAAGTTATGACAGATGATTTAAACAAACGAGTTGAAGCGCTTACGTGTTGGCAACAAGCGAGCCTTACGCCGATTCGCTGCGAAGCTATGGAAGGCGGAATCACCAACCGTAATTTTCGGGTTGAGCATGGAAATGAACTGTTTTTTGTACGCTTGGGCGAGGATATTCCGGAACACGGTGTTTATCGTTTCAATGAATTGGCGGCGAGCCGTGCGGCGTTTGCTTGCGGGATTTCTCCGGAAGTCGTTCATGCGGAATCCGGAGCAATGGTACTCCGTTTCATTGAGGGCAAGACGCTGGAAGCGGAAAATCTGCGCGATCACTCCACCATGCAAAAAGTTGTTTCTCTACTGAAAAAGTGTCACCAGGAAATGCCGCAGCATCTTCCTGGTACTACCTTGATTTTTTGGGTTTTCCAAGTTGTTCGGGGATATGCGAATACTTTGCGGAAAGGCCAAAGCAGGATGATTCCGGAAATTTACAGATTTATGGAAATTAACAAGCAACTGGAAAAAACGGTTGGGGCGGTTGAAATGAAATTTGGACACAACGATCTGCTCTGCGGAAATTTTATTGACGATGGCCGGAGGTTATGGCTGATCGATTGGGACTATGCCGGCTTCAACAGTCCTCTGTTTGATCTCGCCAACCTTGCTTCCAATAACGAATATTCGGAAAATTTAGAAAAACAGTTGTTGGAAATGTACTTTGAAAAAACGGTTTCTGCTGATTTGTGGAAACGCTATTTTGCGATGAAATGTGCTTCTTTGTTGCGTGAAGCAATGTGGAGTATGGCTTCCGAAATTCACTCCACACTCGATTTTGATTACGTCCAATATACCACCGAAAATTTGGTACGCTTTGAAAAAACTTATGCAAACTTTGAAAAATTATGAAAAATATTTTACCAAACCAAGCACAAATCATCGTCATCGGCGGAGGCATTATCGGCTGCAGCGTTGCTTATCATTTGGCCAAAGAAGGAGCAAAAGATGTGCTTTTGCTGGAACGTGGACAACTGACTTGCGGTAGTACTTTCCATGCCGCCGGATTGGTCGGACAGTTGCGCAGTTCAGCCAACATCACCCGTCTCCTGAAAAACAGCGTTGAGCTTTACCGCAGTATTGAAGCCGAAACAGGACAGGCAACCGGTTGGAAAATGAACGGTGGTTTGCGGTTGGCCTGTACACAGGAACGCTGGACAGAACTAAAACGCCAGGCGACAACCGCGCACAGTTTTGGTTTGGAAATGGAATTGCTCAATCCGCAGGAGGCGCAGAAATTGTGGCCCTTGATGGAAGTCGGAGACGTGATTGGAGCCGCGTTTTTACCGACGGATGGACAGGTCAATCCTTCCGACATCACCCAGGCATTGGCCAAAGGCGCGAGGATGCATGGTGTAAAAATATTTGAAAATACCGCAGTGACCGGAATCCGTCTGGAAGATTCCGGAAAAGCCGGTGCTAAAAAAGTCGTTGCCGTGCAAACTGAAAAAAGCGAGCCTTATGGTGAAATTCTTTGTGAAACGGTCGTGAACTGTGCTGGACAATGGGCTAACGAACTAGGAAATTTGGCAGGTGTCACAGTACCTTTGGTTTCGGTGGAACATCAGTATTTGATCACCGAACCAATTGAAGGTGTTACTCCGGATTTGCCTACTTTACGGGATCCTGACAAACTGACTTATTGGAAAGAAGACGTGGGCGGTTTAGTAATGGGCGGTTACGAACCGAATCCTATTGGCTGGGCCACAGAAGGAATTCCGCAGGATTTTATTTTTCAGTTGCTTCCGGAAAATTTTGAACATTTTGAGCAACTGATGCATCCTGCTGCCGAACGTGTTCCGGCACTTGAAAACGCCGGAATCAGGAAATTTATCAACGGCCCTGAATCTTTTACTCCGGACGGTAATTTTATTTTAGGTGAAGCTCCGGAAGTCAATAATTATTTTGTAGGCGCGGGATTCAACGCTTTCGGAATCGCTTCTGCCGGAGGTGCGGGAAAGGCGCTCGCAGAGTGGATTATTGCCGGAGAACCGCCGATGGATTTGTGGGTCGTGGACATCCGACGTTTCAGCAAAATTCATCAAAACGAAAACTGGGTTCGCAACCGCACGCTAGAACTTTATGGAAAACATTACACCCTCAGTTGGCCGCACGAAGAACACGAAAGCGGACGTCCTTTTTTGACTTCACCGATTTATGAAAAACTGAAAGATCAAGGTGCCTGTTTTGGATCCAAACTGGGATGGGAACGTCCAAACTGGTTTGCACTGGCAGGCGTTGATCCAAGAGATATTTATTCTTACGGAAGGCAAAACTGGTTTCCGCATGTCGGCGAGGAACACCGTGCGGTACGTGAACGGGTTGCTGTTTTTGATCAAAGTTCATTTGCCAAATTCCGCATCATCGGCATCGATGCAGAAAAAGCTCTTACCAGGATTTGCGCAAACAATATCGCTAAACCACCTGGATCACTGACATACACGCAAATGTTAAATAGCAAAGGCGGAATTGAATGCGATTTGACCGTGGCACGTCTGGCGGATGATGAATTTTATCTGGTGAGCGGAACCGCATTCAGGACACACGATTCAGCCTGGATCCGCAGCCAATTCCTTGCTGATGAAAATGTTGAATTGCTGGATATCACCGAAGAATGGGCGACTTTCTCTTTGATGGGACCGCTGGCTCGTTTAGTACTGGCGCAAGTTACGGAAAGTAATTTGGATAATGAAAAATTTCCTTTTGGTACGTACAGCAGCATTGAAATTAAAGGGCATGATGTGTTAGCTTTACGCGTAACTTATGTGGGAGAATTGGGTTGGGAACTGCATTTTCCAAGTAATTCAGCGGAGTCAATTTACGATGCTTTGATGGAAGCCGGAAAAGAATTTGGGATCGTAAACGCAGGTTACAGAGCGATTGAATCCTTACGTTTGGAAAAAGGCTACCGCGCCTGGGGAGCAGATATTACGGCGGACACTACTCCTTTTGAAGCCGGACTTGGCTGGGCTGTCAAATTGAAATCCGGAACTGAATTTATCGGACGCGATGCTTTGGCCGCCAAACAAAAGCAACCTTTGGAAAAACGACTGGCTTGTTTCACCATTGACGATCCGGATGTGGTTTTGCTGGGACGCGAAACTATTTTCCGCAACGGCGAAATCGTGGGTTGGTTGACCAGTGGAGGATGGGGTTACACCGTACAAAAAAACATCGGCTACGGTTATGTCCGTAATCCGGACGGTGTCGATAGCGAATTCCTGAATTCCGGAAAATATGAACTGGAAGTCGCAACCGCACGTCATTCCTGTACTTTACACATGGTTCCGCTTTACGATCCGAAAATGGAACGGGTGCGAAAATGATTCCTCGTGGTTATTTGTACGTAATCGGTTGCGCGTGTTCCTTTGGATTCATCACCACCTTGGCCAAACTGACCTATGAAGAGGGAGCTTCACCAACCACCGTGGTTTTCTTTCGTTTACTCGCGGGAAGTTTGCTGATGGGCATCCTGTCAGCCTGGTCTCACAGGAAAAATCTGTTTTCAAGAAACAGCAAACCGAAATTATCTAGCCCCTGGAAAATCAAAATTTTGATTGTAGTAACCGGAATTTCGATTGCAGTAATGAGTCTGGGCTATTTGGGATCGGTTAAATTTATTCCCGTCAGCCTCAGTGTATTGCTATTCTTCACCTTCCCTTTTTGGATTTTACTGATAAATTTTATCATTGACAGGGAAGTTCCCGCACGCTTGAAAATCATGGCTTTTGTCCTCGCTTTTTTTGGGCTTGCCCTTACTCTCGGTCCAACTTGGGAAGACTTGGATTGGCGCGGAATAGCTCTCGTTCTGGTTGGTGCGGTTGCAGCTGCAGGAATGATTATTGGTGGCGCCAAATCGGTTCAGTTAATTTCAATGCGTGATCTGGTGTTTTTCTCAAACACAGTAGGAGCAGTTTTTGTCGGTGTGATTCTGCTTGTCATTGATACTTTTACGTTATCTCATACTCCTTGGGGCTGGGCTGGAATTGCTGCCATTTGCATCTTGTTTATCGTCGGGCAACTATTGTTATTTGCTGCCACCAGACATATCGGTTCTACGCAAACAAGTATTATGCTCAACCTTGAACCGTTTGTTTCCATCGGCGCGGCTGTGTTATTGCTAGGAGAACATTTGGAACTCACCCAGAGCCTCGGGGTGCTGGTGGTAATTATCGCACTTTTTCTGGCGAGTGATGCTCCACGTAAATTTAGTTTTGCTACAAAAAATAATCAATAATAACCCTTAATCATGAACGAAAAATCCATGTCTGAATCATCCAAAAGCGCCGCCGCTGAAGCACAAGAGTTGGAGAGAAGTTACAAACTAGCTGAAATAGTCAGGCAACGTCAACGCACACTGGAAGTATTGTCACTAAAATCCGGGGAACGAGTTCTTGATGTCGGCTGTGGTGTTGGTTTTCTGACGCATGGGATGGCGCTCAAGGTCGGAGAGGCTGGACAGATTATTGGCATAGATAAAAATCCGGAAATGATCAGCCATGCTCAAAAGCGCTGTGAGAGTTTGCGGCAAACGGGATTTCACGTGGGTGACGCGGCTCAACTTCCTGCAGAAAATGAGACTGTCGATGCGGTTTCCTGTACTCAGGTTTTGCTCTATGTCACTGATGTATCAAAGGTCATTGCTGAAATGATGAGGGTTTTAAAACCGGGAGGACGAATTGTAATTGTGGAAACAGACTGGCGGGGTGTTGTCTTAAACAGTGCTGATGATGATTTAACGAAGCAAATATTTGCTGCCTGGGATAGCGCGGTGCCAAGTCCAAATCTGCCGGTACATTTGCGAACGCTTTTGAAAAAACATGGATTTTCCAAAATTCAGGTAGAGGCTGTGCCTATCTTAAACACAGAATATTCGCCCAGTAATTTTTCGCATGGGATGATGGAATGGATCACAAAAAATGCGGAGAAACAAGGTGTGTTTAACAAAACTCAACGCAAAGCCTTTTTAGCTGACCTTGAAGAACGAGGACGTTCCGACAGCTATTTTTTCTGTGTTAACCGTTTCCTTTTTTCTGCAAAAAAATAAAGTTTTATCTTTAAACAGGTTTGTGTGCCATTTCAAGATGCAGTGAATTTTCTATGCAGGGATGTGTCTGAGCAACCGCCAAGTTCAATTCCAAGTCAAATCAGGGTTCCGGCTTGTGTAGCCCTTGAATTTTAGAATGCGGTGTCAGACCACGGATAATCGAAAATGACATTTACATTTAATCCTTCTTCACCGGTTGCTGCATCAAGACGGAAAACCATTCCGGAAGCAGTGACTAAACGAAAACCCATTCCTGTGGAATTGCGCCAGTCTTTACCCAAATTCTGGGCAGTCTCAGCGATGCTTGCTTTCTCCTTAAAAAAGGCAATTTGCATACTTGTTCTCACATCCTTGATCAGATAGAAATTGAAAGGGACACTCTCATCGGTTAGATTCCAACGAAATTCTGTGCCAATAAATCTAGTTCTTGCGCCTTTGAAACGTCCCTGCGGAAAAGCGCGTAAACGACTTACACCGCCTAGTCCGCTGGCTGTGCCGTAGCGATTTGCGGCAATTGTGTCGTCCAATTGCTGGTCAATGGTTGATTCGCATTTTGTCGGGTCAGCCGTAAGTGAACAATCGATCTTGCCGTAAAGTAATGCACGTAGTTTCTCCTTGTCTGTCATACCTTGTTTTGTCACTACGGCTTTAGATTGAAAAACATTGAAAACCCAAGTCGATTGTTTTCCCATCGGTAAATACGCGGTAACATTTTGATCGATGGTGAATTGTTCTGGAGAACTGCCATCACTGTTGAGACCAATAAATCTATTTTGGTTATGACTAATTTTTAAGCCTTCTCGCGGATCCCCCCAGTCATCAGTAAAATCAAATAATAAACCTTGAGACAGCATTCCGATTTTTGCTTTTGGTGCAGATTCCGGCTCATAAATTAAAGTTCCATCGGCCTCATAAACTCCCTTTAAACGTGAAGATTGAGTAAATTGAGTTACAAATGCATTCAATCTACGCTCCCAAAAAGTCAGCATTATTCTTCCGCCTGTTCCATCACCATCCCCGACTTTGAAGGTTTTGTAATTATTAGGGTCTGTATCGAAACCCCTACCTTGATAACTGGTTACAATTGCTTTGTTTATTACTCCTCCTGTAAAGTCTAGAATCAAGGTTTCGTCTATGAGATGGTTATCAAGTAAACCCGCAAACGAGGCATCAAAATCTCCTTTGAGAATTCCAACAAACATATCCGAGTGACTCTCTGCGATATTGGACCACAATCCAGCCAAAAACACGCCTGAACCTAAGCCCGGTGCGGAAAACGGTGCAGGAAATATATACCATGCTTCTTCGGTAGGAAACGGGTCTTTTCGACGATCCGGAACTTGAGCCGTTGCGCTAATTATCCAAAATGTCAAAATCACGAACAGGAAAATATGTTTGATCATTTTGCGATTTTATCTATCAATAGATTCATTTTTGGTAAATCTCACAACGACTTTCTGCTTAAATCGGTTTTTTACAGGTCGGGTTAGCGGAACGTAACCCGGCTATCTTGTGTGATGTCATGCAAATGCCGGATTACGGCTTTGCCTGATACCGCCAACATTGTTAACCCGTCTCAATTAGAAATAGAGTTTAATTTAAAAAATAGGCTTGTCCGACATTTCCAGATGCAAAGCAGTTTCGTTGTATGGATTTGCCAGTGCAACTACTTCATCAAGTTCCACACCCAGTCCAGGTTCCGTTGGAGGAATTACGAATCCGGAATCCCAGCGGATTGGTTTCTTGAGAATTTCCGCATGAAAACCATCCCAGCGTTGAATACCTTCTAATATCAGAAAGTTGGGAGTGCATGTGCTGAGTTGGATGTTGGCGGCGCCTTCGATAGGACCGCAATAAAGGTGAGGTGCGATTTGAGCATAAGATGCTTCGGCCATGCCCGCGATTTTCTTGGCTTCCAGAATTCCTCCGACTCGTCCGAGTGCCGGTTGTAAAATAGATGCCGCACCGGTTTCCAACACACGGGCAAATTCGTATTTTGTTGTCAGCCGTTCTCCTGTGGCAATCGGAATACTTGTTTGACGTGCAACCTTCGCCATTTCTTCCGGACGCTCCGGAGGAGTCGGTTCCTCAAACCAGAGCGGATCGAAAGCCTCCAGACGTCGTGCTAACCGAATTGCTCCGGATGGAGTGAACTGACCATGTGTGCCAAAAAGCAAATCTGCTTTTGAACCAACCGCTTCACGAATCTTCCTGCAAAATAATTCGGAACGCTCCAATGTTTCCAGCGAAGGTTGACGTGGGTCAAAAACGGAATACCCTCCTGCCGGATCAAACTTAATTGCGGTGAAGCCTTGTGCCACATATTCGGCTGCGGCTTCCGCGGCAAGGTCAGAATCATTGTAAACATGCGGCTCATCCTCCGTGAAAACGGCTCCGTCTTTTGGATAGAGGTAAGTGTATGTCCGTAATTTTTCGTGCACACGTCCTCCGAGCAACTCATAAACCGGTTTGCCGACAGATTTTCCGCAAATGTCCCAAAGCGCAATTTCCAGTCCGCTCAATACTCCCATCAGCGAAACATCCGGACGCAAAGTATAACCTCGGCCATAGACATTGCGCCAGAGTTTTTCAATGTGAAACGGATCGCTTCCTTCGACGTGCCGCTCAAACACATCTTCGATCATTTTCACAATCACATGCGGTGCGAAAGTCGCACAGTAAACTTCACCCACACCTTCAATTCCATCATCTGTAATGAGTTTTAAGAAAATGAAATAGCGTCCCCCAAAGTGCGGCGGCGGATTTCCTACTACAAAAGTTTTTAAATCTTTAATCTTCATTTTTTCAAATCAATTTAGATGCTTATTTGCTGATTTATTTGATTTATCCCTCAAGCCAATTTTCAATTTTAAGTCCCTCGACCCTCTCAAATTCTCGCAGGTTGTTGCTTACTAATATCAAATTTTGCGAGAGTGCAATTCCGGCAATAAGTGTGTCATACGGTCCAATGGAAGTGCCTTTCTTTTTCAAGTCTTCCCTAATCAAAGGGGTTTAAGAGTTCTACTCCACAGTCGGTAAAATCATCAATATTTCTTGTAACGAGTGTTAATCCATAGGTGAGTGCGGTGGCAGCAATTTGTTTGTCAAGTGTGTTTTCGTGATGAGGGACTCGCAATCGTCCCCAAACCTGAGATTCTGTTTCGGTAAAATCAAGAATGTTTTCAGCATAATCCCTTATGATCTTTGCTAACCATTCTTCCAGTTTTTCTGCCTGCTTTTTGTCACCACGATACCGAATGAGTTCAACACCCCTGCGAAGTTCTCCAATCGTGATAACGCTAATAAACAAGTCAGTTCCCTGCAGATTTGCATTTTTGAAGAATTTGTTTACACCGGGATTTGCGTTGTTTTTTTTACGATACTCACTGATAACATTTGTATCAATCAAAAACATGATTTGTTGTTTCGTCTTGAATACGCTCAAAATCCGCGTCATATCCTACATTGGGAATGGAACCGAGTATTTCAGCAAAACTTTTCTTTCTTGGCTTCAGCAGCGCATTTTCCAAAATAGCGCGATGTTCCGCCTCAGCACTGATCCCATGTTGTCCTGCCCTTATTTTAAGCGCACTGACAACTCCCTCATCAATATTTCGCACTAATAAATTTGGCATTGCTTTTCTCCTTTAGTTTTTAGTTTTACAATCGCGACTCATGATATCATTGCTATCATAAATTGCAATCGTTAAATGTTTTCATTATCATCTCGAACAAAGAACGGCGTTTTCATGGTAGCGGTTGAAATATTTCAAAGCTTGTACTCAGCCTGAACTGTAATCTGGATCCCGGATCAAGTCCGGGATGACAGCAATTATATTTTGCTTAAACCCTGCTCATTTGATGTTTTGTATTTTCCAGAAAAGCTGGATTGATCTCGACTCCCCATCCCGGAGCATCCGGAATCTGCACTTTCCCATTCACGGCAACCAGCGCGGGTTCGTAAATGTTGTATTGCCACGGATAATAATCCGGGCCCTCAATTGAAAATTCCACATAAGGCCCCGCGTTTTCCAAAGCTCCCATCATGTGTAGCGTAAAAACCGTAACCATAGAGAGATTTGCCGAATGCGGAGTGCAGATAAGTCCGGCCTGACGCGCCATTTCCGCAACCTTGAGGGTGCGTGTCAGACCTCCGAGGTAACACACATCCGGCTGAACCACATTAACCGCCCTCATTTCAATCATTCTTTTCCAGGTTGACAAATCACAATCCTGCTCACCGCCGGTCACGTCCAACTTGAGCGCGTCTGTAACCTGTTTTGTCCACTCCATTTCCCAATATGGACACGGTTCCTCAAAGTGGCAGATTCCATTTTCTTCTAACATTCGCCCAACTTCAATCGCCTTTTCTGGAGTGTAACAGCTATTTCCGTCAACCAACAGTGTAACCTCATCACCAAGCGCTTTACGGATTGCCGGAACGATTTCTTCGGTACGTCCGGGCCACTCATCCACATCATGTCCGCATTCTTTGCCAACACGGAACTTGAAGGCATCATAACCGAATTCGTCTCTCAAACGTAAAAAACGTTCGGCCTCGGCTTGCGGAGTAATCTCACGTTTCATACTGGAAGCATAAACCCTTAACGGTTTTGGAGTTCCGCCAAGCAGTTCGCAGACACTTTTGTTTTCCAGTTTTCCACGCAAATCCCAGAGCGCCGTGTCCAGTCCAGCCAGCGCCCGCCGCAAATATGATCCGGGAAATTTATGTTCACGCTCCGGAATTTCCTGAACGAGACTTTCGATGTCCAGTGCATCCTTTCCCAACGCATAAGGCGCGATCTGACGATGTACAACAAGTGAGGTGATATCTGCATTGTAGGGGGAAACCTGCCCCCAGCCTTCCGAACCATCTTTTGTGCGAACCCGCACCAGCCCCACATCTTGGTTACTGAAAGTCTCAATGCTGTAAATGTCTAAATCTTTTAAGGTCATTTTTATTGATTCAGGAGGATGTTTCAAAAAATGATCACATTACGCAGTGCATCACCTTTAGTCACATCCGCAATTGCTTCGTTTATTTTTTCGAGGGGATAACGTCCGGAAATCAACTCATCCAGTTTGAGACGTTTTTGTTGATAAAGAGAGATGTACCTTGGAATATCAATTGTCAGTCTCGTTGAACCCATTTTGCTGCCGAGCATCCGTTGCTCGACTGAAGCAAATTTACAGGAGTCGAATTCTATTTTCACTCCGTTTGCCGTCATGCCGACAACAACTAAAGTTCCGCCTCTGCCGAGCAGTTTGAAGCCCTGTTCCAGCGCACTTTTAGAACCGACGGTAACAAAAACGAAATCAGCACCGCGCTTGTCTGTAATTTTGAAGACTGATTTTCTTGCATTTTCCT
>Ga0208570_1000549_pt1 | contig 13265 bp, 12 predicted proteins | sample DeeseametaMP1202_FD_184192 | JGI IMG/M metagenome (GOLD analysis project Ga0208570, IMG submission 184192) | Marine microbial communities from the Deep Indian Ocean - MP1202 (SPAdes) | ecosystem: Environmental > Aquatic > Marine > Oceanic | place: South Indian Ocean | collected 2011-03-08
TTGAGTTTGAGTACTTCACTACAAAATTTATTGAAATCCATAAGTTGTTTACTATGAAGTGATTATTAAGAATTATCTTGATTCTGTGGGAATGTATTCTAGAGTTGAATGAGATAATACAAATGAGTGTAATTTAATGCTTGATTTTAATTTTTAGTGTTATTTTTTTAATTAGTCTTTATTTTTGGTTTAATCAGTTTTTTCTTTTCTGGTTTAATCACACTTTGTTCTAGTATGTATTGTTCTTCCGTAAACCTTCTCACACTTCCAAAAGACTTGAATTGTCTACCGTTACCATGATAAAATTTAGAGAAGAATTCAACGTAAACCAACCTTGCACCCTGAATACCAGGTTCAAAGACACCAATAATGATATTGAACAAATGTCCCACAACCAGTATTAGAGAACCGATAATGATAAACGGAATTGAAATGTTTAGTGATTTTAGGAAAATGAAATCTATGGTGTGTGCAAGAATGATTGACGCCAATAATATTCCAATCAGTCTAGTATAGGAAAGTATGTGACTTACAATAGATGCCAATTCCATTATGGCTCTAGCGCCTTCGCCAATGAACATTAATGCAATTCCACCAAAAAGTAATCCAAAGTACATGTATGCAATTGGATTGACTTCAATAAGCCTTGGCCACATTGGGTTGAGCGCATCCCCATGTATCAGGGCTAACCCAACTAGAACAACACCCCAACCAAATGCTAACCAGCCAACTTTGCCTATAGCCTCCTTTTTTTCGCCTTCTCTTAGACAGTTTGCTATTCCCATAATAAGACCTAATGATACCATTCCAATGCCAATGTATCCAGAATATAACAAGAGAGTACCTGCTCCCTCAATTGGATCAAAAAATGCTTGTGAAGGTCTGTTTAATACAGCACCTGGTTCTGGAAAACCAGTAACTCCAACACTGGCTAGAGCATCAAACACGTAACCGTTAAGATGGAATCCAAAGTAAAGATCAAAGATTATTCCAAAAATTATAGCAGCAATGCAACCTGGAATCATCGCCTTTGCTAATTTTAGCATCTGTCTTTTTTTCAATATCAATAACGCAAAACTTCGCAGTTGTTTTGGCATTATGTTAAGATTACGTTTTCCTTTTTCAAGACGTCTAATCACCCATAAGCAAACAAGAAGAATAAAAAGACCATAACCTGCGTCGCCTATCATCAATCCATAAAATATAGGAAAGACGATAGCAAAAATTATAGTTGGATCAAATTCTTTGCCTTCTGGTAATGAATAGAATCTTACAAATGCCTCATACAATCTGAAGTATTTTTTGGGATTATTCATCAAGGTTGGGGGTTTCTCTTTTGTTTCTAATTCATAAACGGTTGTTCCAGCGGTATGTTTTTTCAATGTTGTTTCAATTTGGTTAATTTTTGACTTTGGAACCCAGCCTTCTAATGCAAAGGCATCATCAGTTACACCTAGATTAGAAATAACCTCGAGTTTTTTATTTTCAATCGCTAATTGTTCATGGATTACAACTAAATTTGCATAGTGTTCTTCTGAAATTTTGGTTAGTTCTTCATTGATGTGTTTAAGTTTTTGATTAAGATTTTCAAGGTTGGTTTTTTGTTTTGTTATTATATCAGTTGGTTTTCCAACAAGGTTTGGAACTACTTCAATTTTAACATCATGTGTTTGAACAATATTGGCAAAAGCATCAGATGGAATACCTGAAAAAACAACAAGCACAAGATGTGTAACTTTTTTTTCTTGTTTTGAATAAAGGAAGATGTTTTGCTTATATTCTTGCAGAACTTTATTAAATTCTTCAAATTTTTCTGATGCAATTCTACCAAAATAAGAAGTTGCAGATGATAACTGAAGAATTTTTAAATCTTCAGGAAAAAAAACAAATTCTTCTAATAGTTTGATTTTGTTCTTTGTATCGTTTATTTCTGTCAGCAAAGATTCTTTTTTCTTTTCAATAGTTGAAACTTGGTCATCAATTTCAATACGGCTGGCCATTTGCAAAAGTTCATCCGTTGACGCAAAACGTTTGCGAAGTTTTACTGGAATTGCAGGAAGAGTAGTCAATAATGCCTTTACTCGTAAAAATTGAGTCGAAACATTTCTTGTTAATTCCTCATCACGCTCGTTTCTTAACAGTACAGAAACATCTTTTGATAAGGGTTCTAGATGGATAACATCCAGATCATGTAATATTGAAATAGCAGAGTGTTGGTTTTTCTTCAAACCTAAAATTGCTATCAAAGCCATAGGAACAGGCTTCAACACCATCATTCTACTCCTTTTAGCAAAATATCTATGATTTCTTTGGTATTTTGAGGCATAATTTGAGAAGAGATATTTCCAGCTTTGGTCTTTGCTTCTTCTATTATTTTTTCTGTTTCAGCAGTAGCCTTTTTTCTTGATTGTTCTATGCTTGATTCTACAAGTTTTTCACCTTCAGCTTTTGCCGACGCTATGGCGTTTTTCAAATCTGGATCTAATTGAGAAATTTTTTCAGATATCTCCTTTCTATGATTGTCAATTTCTTTCTGGACATTTTCCTCAACCTCTTTAATCTTCTTGAGAGAGTTGATGTATTGTTCTTGGTTATCTGACATAATCACATACCCATGAATTCTTTGGTAAAATACAAAATGGCTAAAATTGCAATGACAACATTAGCTCTCATAATTGCTCGTTTTATAAAGTAGAATTTTTTTTGTTGAGGATTTTTAAAATTAGTTTGCAACTATTTCTGCCTCCTTTTTAGCTCGCTCTTCTCTCTCACTAATCTTTCGTTTCACACTCTTTAACATAACAAATGTTTCGCGTTCGATTTCTCCCAATCTAAATAGAATAAATTTAACGGCTTCTTCTAATCTTGGAATAAAGACATTTTCAATTGCATTAGCCTTACGTTTTGTTTTCTCTATCTCATTGAGAAGTTTTCGTAAAGTTGTCTCTTTCTCTGCAACATCTAACACTATCTTGTGAACTTCTTGAAATGCTTTCATAGCTTCACTAATTGAAACTGGAATTTCTAACAAATATTCTGTAAGAGATTGTTCTCTAGTTCCACCTTCCAATCTTGGAATTTTAACTCCCATCACATTTTTTGGTGTTATGAGTAGTTTCTTTAGTTGTGGAATTTTCATTGCTTCGTTTTCTAGCCTCATCTCACCGTCAAGCATTTCTGCCATTCTGATACTTTGATAACCTTTGATAAGTTCTGAGTTTAGTTCACCTCTCAATTTAGCTGATGACTTGCTAATGTTAAAAAATTCTAAAATCAATGCTTGACGTTTAAGTTTTAAAAGTTTCAATCCTTTTTGTGCAATTTTTATTCGCTTTTTTGCACGTAAGTATTCAAGGCGTGTAGGACGAATGTCAGAACCTATTGTCAACCTGTATCACCAGTACTAGTCTTCTTTGCATATTTTGCAATAAATTCAGGTTTAATACGAGTTAGTTCTGTTTCTGAAAGACCAGCTAACAAATCCCAACCAATTGAAAGTGTTTGTTCAATAGAACGATTTTCGTCTAAACCTTGGTTAACAAACTTTTGTTCAAAGTTATTTGCCACATTAAGGAATTTTTTATCCAAATCACTTAGGGCGCCTTCACCCACTATAGCAGCTAATGCTCTTGCATCCTTACCTTGTGCATATGCAGAATAAAGTTGATCTGCAAGTTGTCTATGATCTTCTCTTGTTCTTCCAGCACCAATTCCTGAATTCATTAAACGTGATAAACTTGTTAGAACGTCAACTGGAGGTTGAATGTTTGCTCTATGTAATTCTCTACTCATTACTATCTGACCTTCAGTAATGTAACCTGTAAGATCAGGAATTGGATGTGTAATATCATCAGCAGGCATAGTAAGAATTGGTAATTGTGTCACTGAACCTTGTCTACCTTTAATTTTTCCTGCGCGTTCATATATTGAAGCCAAGTCGGTATACAAATAACCAGGATAACCTCTTCTACCAGGAACTTCTTCTCGTGCTGCAGATATTTCTCTTAATGCTTCACAATAATTTGTCATATCTGTCATGATAACTAAAACATGCATTCCACGTTCGTATGCAAGAAATTCTGCAGTAGTTAACGCAAGTCTTGGGGTAAGAATACGTTCCATAGAAGGATCAGAAGATAGGTTGAGAAACAAAGCAGTTCTTTCTAATGATCCACTTTCTTCAAATTGTTTAATGAAAAAGTTAGATTCCTCACTGGTAATTCCAATTGCTGCAAAAACAACAGAAAAGTTTTCTTCAGTTCCAAGAACTTTGGCTTGTCTTGCTATTTGAGATGCAAGTAAGTTATGTGGAAGGCCAGATGCAGAAAATATTGGTAGTTTTTGACCTCTTACCAACGTATTCATTCCATCAATATTTGATATTCCTGTTTGAATGAATTCTGATGGTTCTTCTCGAGAATATGGATTAATACCTGCGCCTACTAGATCAAACTTTTCTTTTGATACAATCTTTGGACCATTATCTTTTGGATTTCCAAGTCCATCAAATACTCTGCCAAGCATTTCATCAGAAACTGCTAACTGTGCAGTTTCTCCAAGAAATGTTGTGGAAGTGCCAGTAGTACTCAGACCAAGTGTTGAACCAAATACTTGAACTACAGCTAATCCCTGACTTGTATCTAAAACTTGACCTTGTCGTCTTTCCCCATTAGGTAATTTTATTTCTACCATTTCACCATAAGCAGCATTATCTACTCCTTTGACAAAAATTAAAGGTCCAGCAACTTTGTCAAGTGATTTGAATGAAACATTAGGCATTAATCAGAAACCTCCTTTGAAAGATTATCAAATTCTTGATTCATCTTGGATTTAAGGTCATTAACTAATTGTTCTAGTTCTTCTTCTTTTGTCCATTTCATTTTTGGTATCATTCCTCTCGATTCAAGTGAAGATACCTTTGCAGCAGAAACTCCTTTCTTTATTGCATCAGCTTCCATCCTACCAAATTCTAAAATGTGTTTTAACATTTGGTATTGTTTCTGAATCGATGTGTAAGTATCAACTTCATCATATGCACTTTGTTGTAAGTAATCTTCTCGAATTGAACGAGCAGTGTCTAAAATACCTTTTTCTGGTTCAGGAAGTGCATCGTATCCAACTAACTGAACAATTTCTTGTAATTCTGATTCTCTCTGTAAAATTTCTAATGCCTCTTTTCTAAGATCAACCCAGTCTTTAGAAATATTAGATGCGTACCAATCGGACAAATCATTAACATACAAAGAATAGCTGGTCAACCAGTTGATAGATGGGAAGTGTCTTCGGTTTGCTAAGCTCGCATCAAGAGCCCAGAAAACACGTGTAACTCTCAGTGTATTTTGTGATACGGGTTCTGAAAAATCCCCACCAGGTGGAGAAACTGCACCAATTAAAGTTAGAGAACCTTGACGTTGTTCAGGAGAAATGAGAATACTTTTTCCACTTCTTTCGTAAAATTCTGCAAGTCTTCTGCCAAGATATGCAGGATATCCTTCTTCACCAGGCATTTCTTCCAATCTTCCTGAAATTTCTCTTAGTGCTTCGGCCCATCGAGAAGTACTATCGGCCATAAGTGCAACCCCATAGCCCATATCACGATAATATTCGCCTATTGTAATTCCAGTATAGATACTTGCTTCACGGGCAGCTACTGGCATGTTACTAGTATTAGCAACTAAAATAGTTCGTTCCATAAGAGGTCGTTTTGATTTTGGATCAATCAATTTGGGAAATTCAGTTAGAACTTCACACATTTCATTTCCTCTTTCTCCACAACCAATATACACAATTATTTCACTGTCAGCCCATTTTGCAAGCTGTTGTTGAGTTACTGTTTTTCCACTTCCAAAAGGACCAGGAATTGCAGCAGTTCCACCTTTAGCAATTGGGAAAAATGTATCAATAACTCGCTGGCCTGTAATCAATGGTTCTTCAGGAGGAAGTTTTTTCAAAACTGGTCTTGGTATTCTAACTGTCCACCAACTAGATAATCCAATATCGATTGTCTTACCGTTTTTTAAAGTTGCAACATTATCGTTAACAGTAAATTGTCCTTCAGAAATGTCTACAAGTTCTCCAGAAACATTAGGTGGAATCATAATTTTATGTTTGATCAGCGGAGTTTCCTGAACCTCACCAATGATTTCACCAGGTGCAACTTGATCTCCTTTCTTCTTAACTGGAACAAAATCCCATTTTTTCTTTTGATCTAGAGCAGGAATAATTTTTCCTCTGCTGATAAAGTCTCCACTTTGCTCTCTTAATACATCCAAAGGTCTTTGAATGCCATCATAAATTGACTTTAGTAATCCAGGTCCAAGCTGCACAGAAAGGGGTTTGTTTGTATTTACTATTTTTTCTCCAGGTCTTAGACCAGTAGTATCCTCATAAACTTGAATTTGGGCTGAATCCCCTTCTAAACGAATGATTTCTCCTACAAGACCCATTTCACCAATACGAACAACATCAAACATTTGTGCACCTCCAAGACCTTTACCAACCACAACAGGCCCAGAAATTCTTGAAACTAAAGCATCTGTCATATCATCATCAACTTGTCTCGATATTTATTCCCAGCACGCGTTTTGCCAATGCAGCTATTGATTCTTTGTCTTCTTCGGTAGTTTCTTTTAGAGATGGTAAAAATAATATTAATGGCTCAATTGAACCCTCAATTTCTGACAGAAACTTGGAGGGAATTTTAGATCGTACTGAATCACTTGCAATAATTAAACCAAATTCTCCAGAGGAATATAGTTCTTGAATTTTTTTACTTGCTTCTTCATCATTTACAATAAATGTGTCATCGATTCCAATTAGACGATAGCCAATTGCAAGCTCACGTTCACCTACAATTGCCAATCTGCCTGTTGCATTGGTTTTTTGTTTTGATATTTGTTCACTCAAGTTAGTAACAGCTCCTTAATCTTATCAGTTGGAAGATTGTATCGTTTTCCATATGAAATTCTTTTAAGATTTTCATGTTCATATTCAGCACGAATAATGAAATAGAAAATAGTACCAATAGAAAGTGCAATATTTTTCAATTTCTTTGTATATGTAGTATTAATTAATTTTGAAATAGCTATTTCAAAATTAATTAAGCTTTTTGAAGTCTTATACTGTTCTAGTGACTCGCTTAGTTTGAAAAATGGTTCTACTCGTCCTATAATTTCAGTAACATCTTTAACTTCATAAATGTCAAGTAATTCCTTTGATGGTATTCGTCCTCCCTCAACAAGATGTCTTGCTAGCATTTCTTTTTCAATATTAGATTCTTTTGCCTTTAGAAGGTTTAGAATATTTTTCTTATCTATCTCAGCACGAAATAATTCTCTAATAGGACCTTCATCACCTTGAAAGAATTTTAATGACTCAAGTAACTTTTGATAATAGGATTCATGTAGAGCAGACATCATTGGTCCAAGATCACCTGTCTTTTGGAATTCATCTATGTATTTCATCAATACCACGCCATAGTCATATTTTGTAAGTTTGTTTACAACACCTCCGACGTCCGGTTCTGAAAGTATAATCTTAATTTCATCATGTGAAATGTTACCAGCCGCAATTCCTGCAGGTACATTACGACTAGAAACTAACAATGACTCAGTTTCTGTGATTGTCCTACCCATCATTTTAGAAGAAAGGATTAGCTCAATGTTAAAGAGATCCCACTTGGCCAAATAAGCCCGAACAACATTTTTGCCACTAAATGGTGCTGATTCTAAAATAATTTTATTAATTTCAACTAAATGTCGGTTAAGTGCTACTTCTAAAAGTTCTGTACCTTGATAGACTGAAGCATATTTTTTAATCTCTTGTCCATACCAAGTTGACTCTAAAAGCTTGATCATTTCAGTTACATCAGTTGCCTTTAGAAGGCTCTCCAAAAATGCAGGTTTAAGAAAACTCATTGATATTGACTGCAATCTACCAAAAGAAGATGAATATGGTGAAGTCCCCATTACAGTATCTTCTCCAAAATTGTAGTTTTAATTTCATCTTCATGGGTTCGCAGCAATTCTTCAAATGTAAGATCTAGTTCCTTTGTACCATCATTGTTTTCAGCTATTAATCCACCTAAGATTTGAATTGAGGAACCAATAGTAATATCCTGACCGCTAAAAACAGCCTTATCTTCATCCCTACAATGGATTACTGGATTGTCACCCAGTGTATTTTTTGCAGTTTCAGCCATTTTCTGTAATTTCTTTTTATATTCTGAAGTTTTTACATAGTTTCCAAGTTCTTGTTTTATCTTATCAAATGTTGAATCTAGGTTTTTGTTGATTGCGTCAAACAAGATCTTCTTTGCTTCTAACTTTCCAGCTTCAACTATTTTAGATGCTTCTTTCTCAGATTTTATTTTTGCTTCCTTCGAATAATGTTCTTGAAGTTCTTTGATGGCTGTATTTTTTTTTATTCCAGCTGCTGATTTTTTATCATCTAATTCTTTGTCAAGATCTGAGATTTCTTTTTTTTTCCTGTTTTCTATTTCATCTAGGAAGATATCTATGCTCATAGTACTTGTCCTAGAGTATATCAAGCAATAAGATAATTCCTAAAACGAAGCCAATGATCCAAAGTGTTTCTGGAATTACAAAGAAAAACAGTACTTGACCAAACTTCTCAGGTTTTTCTGCAATAATTCCCATACCAGCAGCACCTATTCCCTGTTGTGCATTTCCAGTACCTATCAGACCACCAGCTATTGCAATGGCAGCAGCTATAGCCAACATAGGTTTTGCCAAATCTGAACCACCTGATGAGCTTTCTTCTGCAGCAAATGCTGAAGGTGAAACGAATAACAAAAGTGACAAAATTACACCGAAAGATATACTAAGAAAAGAAAATTTTCTTTTAAATGGCATGCATATGATCACATTGTTTTATAATATAAAAACATGTTAGAGGTTGGTGCAGGTGTACTAAGATAAAGTTTGTATAATTTACAAAAAGCAGGATAAGATAATCACACATAAAGATGTACAAAAAGCATGAATATCAAATGACAGAAATTCAACTTGGAAGATGGGATCTTTCAGAATTAACGAAGAACCCAAAGGGTCCAGCATTTCAAAAACAAATTCAGAAATTAGAAAAGCAAGCAAGAAAATTTGAAAGAATAAAATCTAAATTAGATCCCAAAATGTCTTCCAAAAAATTCATGGGCATTCTACAGCAAGTTGAAGAAATGTCTGAAAAGATGAGTAAGATTGGAGGATATGCATCACTGTCATATTCTTCAGATACCCAATCAGATGAAGCAACATCCCTGATGACTCAGATGTCAAAATTAGGTTCTGAGATCTCTAACAAGATTTTATTTTTTGATTTATGGTGGAAAACTAAAGTAGACAAAAAAAATGCAAAAAGACTCATGAAAGATGCGGGAGAACTCACAGAATATTTGTCACACAAAAGACTATTTGCAAAATATGCTCTTAGTGAGCCTGAAGAGAGAATTATCAACACATTAGATGTTACAGGCATATCCGCACTTGTAAAACTGTATGACAAGATAACTAATGCCTATGAATACAAAATGAAAATAGGAAATAAAACTCAAACAATGACAAGAGAAGAACTCACAAACTACGTTCGAAGTACAAATCCAAAGATACGTGAGACTGCCTACAAAACTATTCTTACAAAATATACTGAAAACAAAGGAGTGATAGGCGAGATATATCAAAATATTGTTCTTAATTGGAGAGATGAAGGCATCGAAATAAGAGGATACAAAACTCCAATATCAATGAGAAACATTGGAAATGATGTTGATGATAAAACTATAGAATCTCTTCTTTCTGTTTGTAAAAAAAATTCTTCGGTTTTTCAAAAGTTTTTTGTTCAAAAAGCAAAGATGCTAAAAATGAAAAAGTTGAGAAGATATGATTTGTATGCCCCGGCGGCAGCTAACATTAAGGAAAAAAATTACACATACAAGAAATCTGTAAAACTAGTTTTTGAGTCACTTGGAAAGTTTAGTGAAACACTAGAAGAATTTGCAAGAAAAGTCTTTAATGAGAACCACATTGATTCGTCTGTAAGACAAGGAAAAAGAGATGGTGCATTTTGCAGTACTCTTTCACCAAAAATAACACCATATGTCCTAGTAAACTTTACAGGAAAGTCAAGAGATGTTTTTACTTTAGCTCATGAATTGGGTCATGCAGTGCACAGTCAAGCAGCACAAGATAGATCAATTCTTGTTCAAGACGCTCCGTTGCCTTTAGCTGAGACAGCATCTACTTTTTCAGAGTTGCTATTATATGATAATTTATCCGATAAGATTTCTGATGATGAAAAAAAGATTGTGTTATCGGAAAAAATTGATGATTTGTATGCAACAATTCTAAGACAATCATTTTTCACAATCTTTGAAGTTGATGCTCATAAGCAAATTGGAAAAGGAACAACAGTGGATGAGATTTCAAAGACATATCTACAAAATCTAAAAGAACAATTTGGGAATTCAGTAAGTCTTTCAGAAGACTTTGCAATAGAGTGGAGTTGTATTCCTCACTTTTATCATACACCATTTTACTGCTATGCATACTCTTTTGGAAACTTGCTTGCATTGTCCCTATTTCAGAGATATAAAAAAGAGGGAAAAGACTTTGTTCCGTCATACATCAACATTCTTGCTGCAGGAGGTTCAAAGAAACCAGAGAGACTCCTCTTAGAATATGGATTTGATATTAGGTCTCCAAAGTTTTGGCAACAAGGCTTTGATTATGTTAATGAACAAGTTAAAGCACTATCATCACTAAACTAGATTTTTTAATAATGGGGCTGACAGTCCAACGCATGGACTGCCAGCTTGTTCCCCGAACGGTTTGAATTCGATGTCATAAACCACCCAAGAATAATCTGATTTAAACGTTTGAAATTATTTCAAATCCAATTTTTTTGGTTTAATCTTTCTGATTGTACCAGCCAGAATACCAATTGTAATTCCTAACTGATAAAGAAAATACAAGAGTACCTCAAATGAACTAGGGGTAAGATCTGTGAATCGACTCAGACCAGTTAGAAGTAGTATAAGAGCGCTAAAAATAAAGACAAATGCTTTTGATATACCATGAATATTTGTGTATTTTAAAAGAACAAAAGTCATCACAGTAACAGAGATAGCTAGTACGGTTAGAAATCCAGTATTCATTCCAAAAATCAAAAAGATGGAAGAGGTGACTTCACTTGCACTACCTACTGATAAATTTGAGAGATCAATTTTTTCAGGAGAAGAAAAACGTGGAACGCTCAAAATAGCATTTACCAAAAATATGATAAACAAAGTAATCGATACTGTCTTAACACGATTTTGAAGACGTGGGAATTTCACAAGAATGGCTCGCCCTAGAATGATTCCTTGAAATATGCCAATACCAAAAGCGCTCAAAACGGCAATTAATTGAATTATTGGATCTTGAAGAACATCAACAAGAAGTGGAATTAGAGCCATTACTAACTAGATTTTTGCATAAAAGAGAATATTAGCTAATAGATAATGCATTTTCGTAAAAAAAACAAAAAAAGTTCATCTATTCGCATACAGAAATAGTACAAAATTTACTTAGTTGTTTTTTTTAAAACAGAATATGCCTCAAATTAAAAAAATTCTCATACTGGGTGGTGGATTTGGAGGAATCAACGTTCTCAAATCAATTCAAAATAAATTCAAAAATGAGCCAAATATTAGAATCAGCATAGTAAGCAAAGATAACTATTTTCTTTATACACCAATGCTGCCACAGGTTTCTTCGGGACTAATCCATCCAAGTGATATCACTATACCTATACGTAAGCTATGCAAACAAGCCGAATTCTATCAAGCATCTATATCATCAATTGATTTAGAGCAAAAACTAGTTACAATTACTCGAACATTTGATGGCAAAGTACGTGCCCTTGATTATGATTATCTCATAATAGCACTTGGAAGCAATACTAACTTTTTTGATAACAAAAATATCGAGGAACACTCATTTGTAATTAAAACTGTAGAAGACGCAATCGCTATTCATGATCAAATAATCCATATGCTTGAGAGTGCAGCTCAAATCTCAGATGTGGATTTCAAAAAGAAGCTTATGACATTTACTGTTGTTGGTGCTGGTTTTGCAGGTGTCGAAACAATGGGTGAGATTAATTATCTTGTTAGGGAATCCGTTAAAAATTTCTATCCTAGTATTGGAAAAGAAAATATTAGTATGAACTTAGTTGCTTCAGAAGAATTCATCTTACCTGAACTTGGCCCAAAGCTTGGAAAAGACGCCGGTAAATATCTAAGAAAAGCAGGTGTAAATGTAATTACAAATACAAAGGCGGTAGATACAGGCGAAGATTTTGTCGAATTAGATAATGGTGAAAAAATTCCATGTATGACACTGATTTGGGCTGCAGGAGTAGTCATTGATCCTATTGTATCATCATTAAAATGCAAACATGACAAGTCTGGAAAACTCAAAGTTGCCAAGTATTTAAGACTAACAGAATATGAAAATGTTTTTGCATTAGGTGATTGTGCATTAATTACAAATCCTTCAACAGGAAAAGCATATCCGCCAACTGCTCAAAACTCAATTCATCAAAGTACAACTGTTGCAAACAATCTTTATTCTATGATTACTGGTAAAACTAAACTCAAAGAATTTACTTTTGAGAGTAAAGGAATGATGACCACACTAGGTCGAAGAGTAGCAATTGCAGTAGTGTATGGTTTGCATTGTAAGGGATCTTTAGCGTGGTTAATTTGGAGAACTTATTATTTATATAAACTGCCAATGCTTGAAAAAAGATTTCAGGTTGCAACCAGTTGGATTGCGGATTTGTTATTCAAACGTGATTTAACATTTGTTGGTAAAATCAAAAAGAAATCACTTACCAAAATTAACATCAAATCTGATATGCCATCAATAAAAGATCTTTTCAAAGACTTGTAAAACTTAATAATTTCATTATTAGAGTAGCAACCTATGCGAAAAAAGATATTTTTCTTAATATTAATTGTGTTGATTGGAATCTCTACAAATTATGTCTATTCACAAGAAATTAGTCTTGCAACTTTTCAGGAAACTGCACAAATTATTGTAGATAAGAGCATTTCTCAAAATGTTACAGCATCAATTACATTGCAAAGTACTAGTATTCAGGAAATCAGAATTCCTGCAGAATTAGAGCAGAAAATCAGAGAAAATGATAGAATACAAGCAATAATTTTGACTAACCATGACAAGTGTGTTCTAGGAGTTGTCGAT
>Ga0208570_1000552_pt1 | contig 13157 bp, 13 predicted proteins | sample DeeseametaMP1202_FD_184192 | JGI IMG/M metagenome (GOLD analysis project Ga0208570, IMG submission 184192) | Marine microbial communities from the Deep Indian Ocean - MP1202 (SPAdes) | ecosystem: Environmental > Aquatic > Marine > Oceanic | place: South Indian Ocean | collected 2011-03-08
TCTACCGCTGCCGCAAATTCTGGCCGCGCAGAAAAATGACGAGCCCCTGCCACACCATAGCGTTGCGATTACATTTGATGGCGGCCATAAATCTGTCATTGAAAACGCCGTACCCTTACTGCTCGAAGCAGGTATACCCTTTACAATTTTTGTTGCCGCCGACCAAATCTCCAGCGAAACCAACAGACATATCGACTGGTCCAGCCTACGTAAGCTGGCAAAAAACGAATTAGTAACAATAGGGCTTCACCCTGCAGGTTATACGCGCCTGTATAATGAGCCCGAAGAAGAAATCCGCCGCCAGATAAACAATGCGCTGGTTATCAGCCGCAAAGAATTAGGGCAAGCGCCAAAGCTTTTTGCATACCCTTTCGGGGAAACAAGCGCGACCTATATCAATATTGTAAAGGAGCTAGGCTTCAATGCGGCTTTCGGCCAGCATTCGGGTGTTAGTGCAGGTACAACAAACCCCTATAACATCCCGCGTTTTTCCATGACTGAGTCATTTGGTGATATGGAACGCTTCCGCATGATTGTAAACGCCCTTCCTATTCATGCCAGCGACATAGAGCCTGCAGACCCGCTGCTATCAAGCCCGCGCCCTGATATCGGCTTTACTTTATCCGAAAGCCTACAAGACCAAGCTGACAGACTTAGCTGCTTTATCTCTGACAGCGAAAAACCAACAATAGAACAAATAGGCTCACGCCGCGTTGAACTACGCTTGCAGGAAAAAATGCAAGCAGAACGCATTCGTGTGAACTGCACTATGTCTGTACCCAAAGATGAAAAATTCGAAGAAACCAGATGGCGCTGGCTCGGCATGCTACTCGTCCACCCGAAAATCGGACAGCAAGTCACAAATATCAATTATGTAGATACAGGCGCAGAATAAACCTAGTAAGGCTCTAACTCTTCAGGCTCAACGCGTTCCACTTCAGGAATGAAGTGTTTCAAAAGACCTTCGATACTGTGTTTGAGTGTCATGGTAGAACTTGGACAACCGGCACAAGCGCCTTCCATACGCAGGAAGACTATACCATCATCAAAGCGTGAGAACTCTATATTACCGCCATCCATGGCAACGGCAGGCTTAACACGCGTATCCAGAAGCTCACGAATTTGTCTGGCAATTTCGCTATCATCTTCATGCACAGAGGCAGAAGAAGTCTCTTCGGAAATCACAGGCAATCCAGCGGATAAATGCTCCATCAGCAGCATAAGGATCATGGGCTTAAGCTGATCCCAAGAAATACCTTCGGCGCGCGTCACTGAAACGAAATCACGACCAAAGAAAACGCCCTGCACACCATCCAGCGTAAACAAACGCGTTGCCAGCGGCGAAACCGCAGCCTCTTCCAAGGTTTTAAACTCACGAGTACCGCTGGCGAGCACCTGCTGCCCTGGTAAGAACTTCAATGTATTTGGATTAGGTGTTTCTTCGAATTCAATAAACATAGCAGTTATGTAGTCCTATAACGCCAAAGCGTCAATCTTTTGCGGTTCAAGATCACCCGGAACAACCGTTACGGGCACGCGCAAACGGCTGAGCCCCTTGCCTGTAAAGTGGCTCACCAAGGGTCCGGGGCCTTTACCACCAGCGGAAGCCGCCAGAATAAGCATTCTGATATTGTCATCTTCATTAATGATATCAATGACATTATCAATGCGGCTGCCCTCACGCATATACAAAACAGGACGGTGGCCGTTAAGATCATTCACGCGTTTGGCAGCGTTCCAGATAGACTTCTCCGCCTGCTCACGTAATTCGCGGCGCATCATCTCCTCGACATTGCCCCAATGCTGAAAATCATCAATGCTTGAAACGTGCAAAATGCCGACATGGGCACGTGCTGTTTCCGCACGGCGGGCTGCATAACGCAGCGCCAAACTAAACTCTTCTGTATCATCAGTAACAACCAGATAAACCCCGCCATCACCGCGGCGCGTACCTTGATATCCGTTACTATTCGAAGTTTCTTCTTCTGTCATCTTTCGATGCCTCGCCTAAACCAATCCCTAAATCTATAAATTATTACTCTTTTCTAAAAAACAAGTTCACAAGCCAGCCTGCGAACAGCGCCATCAACACGGCGGCAATACCATACATCAAAGAGTTATTATGCGCAAAGCGGTATACACTGGCACTAAAACCGACCTGCCCTATGCGCAAGTCCGTCTTGCGCTCCCCCACAGCACGCCCATCCTGAAACAGATAGGTCATAATGGTATAGCGTCCTGTCGGAACATCTGCGGGTATATCAAAATCCACCCTGAAAAATTCATCACTCAAAAACGTGATCTTTTCCGGCTCCAACGCAAAGTGTCCATGCATCTGCTTGTTACGGATCAGAGCTTCACGGAAAGTTCGGATTTCAGCTTCGGTATTACGCCCGAGCGCATCAAAGTTTAACGAGTCAACGCCAATGCCATATTCGCGGCGCAGAATAGCGGGCGCAATTTCGCGCTCCACACCACTCATAGCAAAATCGTAATAAGACGGCACATTACGGAAGCGCATATCATCCACGTTACGCCACATACCAAGGCTCTGACCCTTTCTACGTACAGTAACACGGCGCTCAGGCCCGCGCACAACAATGGCAAGATCACCCTGCTCGCGCTTAACCCCAAAGATTGTCAAACGGCTACCGTTAAACCCTGTTGTTATCTGAACGGTATCATCAGCAAGACCAATCGTTAGAAGATCGCTATCAAACGCATAAGCCTTGGGAGTAAGGCCACAAATGATAACAAAAACCAGCAATACAAAGCGAAACACTAGTTCACCTCCGTGCTGTATAGCTCGGTTGGCGCAATAAACAGATCTCCTGCCAATTTAAAGCAGACAATCAGCAACATAGAGGCGAGCAAGAAACGGGCGTAGCTACCTTTTAACTTACGAGAGAAACGCACCCCGAACTGCGCTCCAACCACACCGCCGAATATAAGCATAGCCGCCAACACCAGATCCACCGTATGGTTAGTTACAGCCTGCATAATTGTCGCAAAAATTGTGGTGATCATAATCTGGAACAAAGACGTACCAGCGACCAATATCGTAGGCATCCCCAAAATATAGATCATCGCGGGAACCAACAAGAAGCCACCGCCAATCCCCATAATGGAAACAAGCAGGCCACCAACAAAACCAATAGCCCCGGGGACTAGCGCACTAACATAGAGCTTGGAGCGAGGAAAACGCATTTTGTATGGCAGCGAGGTAAAGAACTTATGGTGCATCAACTTGGATGACTCATCGCCTTCAACATCCTTCTTTTTCAGCATTGAGCTCAGGCTTTCATAGAACATCATCAAGCCCATGGAGCCTAGCAAAAACACATAAAGCAGCGGTATAACAAACTCAATCTGCCCCATATGCTTCAGAAGCTTAAACAGCGAAACACCAATGACGGAGCCCAGCAAACTGCCGACGAGCATGACCCCGCCCAGCTTGAAATCGACATTACCTTTTTTGAAATGTGCTAAAACGCCTGAAAGACTGGCTGCAACCAGCTGATTGGATTGGGTACCAACGGCAATGCCGGGCGGTAATCCCATAAAAATCAGGAATGGCGTTGTAAGAAAACCACCTCCGACACCGAACAAACCTGACAAAAAGCCGACAAAAGTCCCCAGCAGCAGAATTGACTCCGCCGGGACCGTCATTTCGGCAATTGGCAAGTATATTTGCATAGGGATCAGTGTGCTTAAAAGTTACTCGAACTCATTATAAGCACATCTATCCGCACAACGGTAGGATTGAATTAGAAAAAACTACTACTAACTTGGAAAGTGATTAGTAAACGATCACATTCTCACCTTCATCACCTTTAAACTCGATACGAGGATCGGCAAGGTAATTACGGTAATGGCCTGTGTAGATTTCGTGATCAGCCTTCTCGAAGTTCATTGATGTGGCAATGCTTAGGAAAATCTTCTTCCACATTCCGAACGCATCCGCATGAGAAGAGCATTCCAGAATGTACGCACGATCATTGTAAAGTGAAGCGAACATCAATGCACGGCGGTGCATATAAGGCCCCTGCACTGCACCTTCATACTCAGCAAGTGCGTAGCCCGCATAACCGCGACCTAAACCGGCACCAACCTGAATATTGTGAATCTCGTAGTCTGTGTATTCATGCAGATAATTATTCCAGAAATCCATGTTGTAAGCGATCTTCTGAATATCGGCCGAATAGTGAACTGGATAAATGGAGTAACGAGCGTCATCACGTGTACGGATTCGGCACGCCGCGTGCGCACGACCTGATTCAGGCATCACCGTAATCACATCATCTGCTGATTTATTGCTGACAACTTTCCACGTATCAGGGAATGACAGTGACACCCCTGTATAGACGTCCTGCCATACGAAATAGTCGGCACGCGCTTGGTTACTAGCGCCTACGCCAATCGTAAAAGTAAGAAGAGCAATATTGAAACAACGTGTGATTTTATTAAACATGGTGAACACCGTAGGAAATTAATCTTTGTCTATTTTGCCATCTTGTCAGCAAAAAGCAAACAAGATGTTAAGAAAAATGTTCCTTATGGCCAGTTATACACGCTGACTTGCCTATCGTAGGTTATAATTCACCATGATGGCATGATCTTCAGGCAGCGGCGTAAACGCTTTATCCCACCCTTTATCAGCAACACGATCAAACACACGCTTCACGTCAAAATCTAGCGCACCATCGCGACCTCGTAAGAAATGCTGGAATTGCTCGACAAAGCCCTCATCCTGCATCGCGCGTTTATGCATAAGAACTTCATCACCACCCTTAAGCTTAACGCCCTGCTTCGTCGCCTCGGCAAAAACAAGCTTAACGCCGAGATCCACTAATTTGTTCTGATCGTTTCCGCTCCAATTCGGCGTCCGCAATGAACTCTGGTGATCTACGTTATACCCCATGGTCGGGCCGTACGGCGATGCGTGAATCTTAAACTGTGAAATTGCCCAACGCTGATAACGAAACATGACCATGTCATACAGCACATCATCTTCAACACCCTCGAACAGAGGATCAGTCTTACAATGCTCGAAGACTTCCTGCGCATTCAAACGACGCTCACCACCAAACGAAAGCACCTTATCATACAGCATGTACTCGGCAACGCGATTCAGCTGCTCGAAACTGCCTTTAAGCGCGTCCTCATCATTCTGTGTTACTTTGCCGCTCTCATCACGTGGCTGTAATTCGGCTGTAGGCTTATTCCTTAAGACAGGCCCTAATGCTTTAACAGGCTCCAGCACGCCCTTCAAACCGTGGTCATGCAAATAGCGCATGAGCTTTAGCTGATAGGCTTTAGGCAAATGCGCATTCAAATTAAACACACCGGAATGTAAATCACCGCCGTAGGTTGCGTAAGCATTGCGCGCTTCATCAAGGTTTGGGTTTGCTACAGGGCGCTTATTCTCCATATTCGCACGGCGATTAATCAGCACCTGACGCAACGCTGCCTGCGCATTCTCATAAGCCACAAGCTGCGTTGGATTAGCCGCCGACATAAGCTGCGTGACTTCCGGGTACTCGGCCTTAATCTCTGCTTCACGCTTGGAAAGCTCTTCAGCACTCAAACTACCAGGCTTCAGACGCAAGTGCTCGGCAATAACCTTCTGCAATGCAAGCTTACGGGACATTTCGATCTGCGTGCTATCCGTAACTGCCATCGCCATGGCGCAGAAATCAAGAAAGTCTTGAATATTCTGCTGTTCATAAACGCCGCCGATACCATCAAAGGCTACGCCGTTTTCATCCACCCCGCCTTCGGTCAAAGTGCGAGCAGCATTCTTCGTATCATCAGACGAGTTATCAGTGCCCATATAGACATTGGTCATCATATGACGCATAGCCACTTTGATTGCCTCTGCCTCACTCACCTGCCCAGCTGCTAAGATTTCGTCTTTAAACGGCAGGTGCTTCATTTCTTTACAGAAACCTTCAACGCCTAACTCTTTAATAGCAAGAGACACCATCGCATAGACGATAACACTGTTAAACGCCGAGTCAGCACCGCCGCTAAGAGCCTGTGCAACACCAGAACCTTTAGTCTTTTTGAGATAATCGAACAGCCAAAGCGCCGTCATACGGATGACTTCCTCATATTCACGAGAAGTGCCATCCAAGCGATCCCATGCCGCTGCTTTCAACTCTTCTTTTCTGAGGGACGCGATAGATGGCTTTTTACCCTTTAAAGAGCGCTTAACCTTGGTGTGTGCATGCACCTTCGTTTGAGCCTTTGCCGGTGTAACCAGCACATCATTCGTCGATAGTGCCACACGCCCCATAGAAACACGCTGCCCGCTATAGATAATCTTACCCTTCTGCGCGATCAGACGGTGACCATGTTGTGCAAATGTAGAACCGCTACTACCCAGACCATCAGTATCAATGACGACATCGGCATACTCAGATGCCAATTTTGCAAGATGTTCATGTTTCTTGATTTTCAATGCCGTTGGCGGGCTAGCATTAGCGACAACAAGAACTGTACCCTTGCGTGCTGTCAAATGGCGACGATACGCCGCAACAGGACTATCCCAGTTATAACTCACATCATTATGCGGGTAGCCACCAAAGTCAGTCGCAATCCACTTCTCTTCACAAATAATATGCGCAAGGTTGAATGCACGATCGCCGTCCTTCACATGAATAATCGGGCGACCTAGTAAAGTTTTGCGCTTACCATCGCGATCAAGCGGTACTTCGATTGTGCCGAAAAAACCATCCAGCTTATCAGCGGCTTCCATACTCCATTCAGAGAAATAGCGCTTTTCGTAACCGCGGCCATCATTGTAAAGATGCATTTTGGCTGTCATGCCCAGAATTTCACCATTCATAATGAAACTCTGCACGTTGAACGGTAAATCCATACGATTATACAAAGGGTTTTTAACGCGCTCCTCCTGATACGGAGGTTCAGCCATCATATTTTTATTACCGTATCGCCAAGGGTGACCGATAGAAATAATCAGATTGGGGTCGAGTGATTTCGCATAGGTCGCAATATCATCGAGCATCTCCAGAAGCTCTTCATTATCAACCTTCTGAAAATCATCGTTTGCTTCGTAACCGGTTAACGTCAGCTCTTCAAAGGCCAGAATATCACTCCCACGCGCAACAGCTTCACGAATAGCCTGATAGATATTCGCCATATTGCGCCCGTAATCCAAAGCCGTTTGGTTCAACGACGCTTGGGTTACGCGCAATCGCATTTTTGAATTATTGTCTTTTCCCATATTTATGAGGTAGCAAGTTTTAGAAAACTTGGGAAGAAAAATCTATTTCCAGAAACCCATAATATCCATGGTTTGTTGGAAGATAGGCTTGGCTACACCACGTGCTTTTTCAGCACCCTTATGCAGTATTGCATCAATTTCAGCAGTATCAGACATTAGTTCCGTCATGCGCTTGGTGATAGGCTCCAAATGCGCAACAGCCACATCGGCAAGTGCTGGCTTAAATTCAGAGAAAGTCTTACCCGCAAACTCTTTAATGACCGCGTCACTCGTTTTATCAGCAAGCGCACCATAGAGCGTTACTAGGTTCTTCGCCTCTGGACGATCTTCCAGCGCTTTCATGTTATCAGGCAGTGCGTCAGCATCAGTCTTTGCCTTGCGGATCTTCTTAGCAATAGTATCGGCATCATCGGTAAGGTTAATACGGCTCATATCACTTTCGGCCGACTTACTCATCTTCTGTGTACCGTCACGCAAGCTCATTACGCGTGTTGCCTCACCCATAATATAAGGTTCAGGCTGAACGAAGTGCTCAACACCATAACGCGTATTAAATGTCGACGCGATATCACGCGCTAGCTCCAGGTGCTGTTTTTGATCTTCGCCAACAGGTACGTGCGTAGCGTTGTATATAAGAATATCGGCCGCCATCAGCACTGGGTATGCGAACAAGCCCAGTCCTGCGCGTTCCTTATGCTTGCCTGCCTTATCCTTGAATTGCGTCATACGCTCCAGCTTGCCCATCTGGCTCATAGTCGCCAAAAGCCACATAAGCTGTGAATGCTCTGGCACAGATGACTGCACAAACAAAGCTGACTTCTTCGGATCGACACCGCCAGCAATATAAGCCGCCGCAATCTCACGCGTGGCTTGCTTGAGGGCATCTTGCTCATAAGGCTGCGTAATGGCATGCAGATCAACCACACCATAGAAACATTCGCCGCCTTCATCCTGCAACTTCACCCAGTTCTTCAACGCACCCAGATAATTACCGAGGTGAAGATGTGATGTAGGTTGCATACAGGATAGAATACGTTTCATTACTTACGGGCCTTTTTCAGTATTTTCTTTAAATAGTTTATTCTGACCGCGCCTGTCCCCAGTATAACAGCAGCATAAATAGTCGCGCCGCCACCGATCAGAATTACCAGTCCGGTAATTTGCTGTATTAGCGCGGCATCTTCAAGGAAAAACGACGTTGTATACGGCATCGCCATATAAAGTGCCGCAGCCATAGCCAAACTTGCTGCAAATATCTTTAGAGCCGCTGTCTTGAAACGGGCATCCCATCGCGTATCTTCCTGCGCCCGCAAACCGCGCCCTAAAATAACGATCTGCAGCCACCCCGCCAGCGCTGTCGCCAGCGCAATACCTTCAACACCCATAGGTGTCAGCAGCACTAAATAAAGACTAAGCGCAATATTAAATACCGTGGCAATAACAGACGCCCACATCGGTGACGTTGTATCCTGCCGTGCCCAGTACGCTGTCGCATAAACTTTGACAAAAATATAGGCAGGCATACCGACCGCATAGGCCGTTAACACGCGCGCTGTCATGCGTGAATCCTCGGGGGTAAACTCACCGTGCTGGAATAACGTGCTTATAATCGGCTGCGACAATACAAACAAACCTGTCGCTGCGGGCAATGCCAATAACAGGCAAACTTCCATAGCACGGTTGTAAAGATCACTAGATTCCTTGCTATCGCCCGCGGCAATAGCCTTGGAGAGCATCGGCAACAGCGCTGTACCAACAGCAATCCCAACCATACCAAGCGGCAACTGGTTCAAACGATCAGCATAATAAAGATAAGAAATCGCGCCCGCAGGTAGTAAGGAGGCAATAATCATATCCGCAAACAAATTGATCTGCATAACGCCAGCACTGATCGTGGTTGGCACCATATTCTTGAACAGCTTTTTGATACGCGGTGAATAACGCGGCTTTTGAATTCTGAAGCCGTAGCTGTATTTTTTGATAAAGAACAGCAGCAACAGGAACTGCAATATCCCAGCCCCGAACACGCCATAGGCCATTGCATGACCTGCCGACTCAAATACATTAGAACAGAGCAGCGCAACAATAAGGGAGCAGTTAAACAATATTGGGGCCGCCGCAAACGGTGCAAACTTGTCATGTGCATTCAGTATCCCGCCCATAAGCGCGGTCAGCGACATTAGCAGCAGATAAGGAAATGTAATGCGCGAAAGCTCGATAGACATCGGATAGCGAAGCGGGTCATCGCTAAACCCAGGCGCAATCAAATTGATTATCCAGGGCATGGCCATCATGGCTAGACACGTAAACACTAGTAAAGTCCATAACATAATGGTAAACGCGTTACCGGCAAAACGGGATGCCGTGGCCTCCCCCTCTTTTTCAAGCGTTTGGGAGTATAAAGGTACGAAAGCAACGGTAAACGCGCCTTCCGCTGTTACGCGCCTGAACAGGTTCGGCAATTTCAAAGCAACAAAAAACGCATCGGCAATCGGGCCTGCGCCTAAAATACCTGCCGTCAGGATATCTCTTCCAAATCCTGCGATACGGCTAAGCCCCGTAAGACCCGCCACTGTTGCCATTGCTTTGATCAATTTCATGTGCGTAGCTTACACCCCTTATCACTGGAATTCATCCGATTTTGTATTAACTATCTGTTATTCCTTAAAGACTATGATCATATTGAGGAAAAGTGAGATCACATGACGGACAGTAACAGCAAAACACTTGATGATGTGCAGTTAATTCAAACGGCAAAAGAGTATCTGCAAACTGAATTCGGCGCCAATACAAAAGATGCCGAAATCACTGTTCATCATGCTTTAGGACAAGGTGCATTCAGGCCACAGTCTAAAACGGGCAAGCTCACGGACGACTCTACCCTGATAACCGCCACCTTCAATGGCGAAGGCGGTATTGTAACGGCCAATATTTCACTAAAAGAACTACGCCATGCCGTTGCACGGCAATACCGCACCGCAGACACACAAGTAATTGTAGTCACAGAACCTGATGCAGACAAACCGTCAAACGAGGCCTTCTCGCACTTCGTGGTAAAGCTCTAAACATATAAATTTGACATTCCGTTTCTTCCTGCTTAAGAAAAAAAGAAAAAACTGAGCAGGTAGGCATGATTGATCCCATTGCAGCAGCATCTTTAAGAAAGCTATTCGCCAAACACGCGGGCGATTACCCTTACCTGCTACCCGAAGCTGAAATCATGTTACAAAATGGCAACGGAACAACATTTAACATCAAGGCCAAAACACCTTCAGAAGCCGCCGATATTCTTCAACATATTCTAAACAATGATGGTACTGGCATATTTAACCGTATCGGCACATGGGATCATGAAGAACCTTTATATTTTCGCATGAGAAAAAAGCTGCGCCTCAAAGCTGATAACAAAGAAGCAGATATTCTGGCGTTCAACTTCGTTTATAGAGAACATGACAAGCCATCTCACGTATACTTATCAGATCCTGAAGTAACAGACTATGTATGGCAGGGTGACGAGAAAATTGAAAACCGCCCTCCTATCACTTTCGAAGGCCCCACCCTAAGCGATTTGATTATGATCTTAAGACGCGCAGGCGATTGCTGGCAGGATGTGAACTTCCTAAGACCACATAAACGTCCGCAACTCGAAGTCGTTCCTAAGGCTTAAGGGGCTTATAGTAATTGATTTTGTATTGAGGAGCAGCTAGCGCTCCGGGATCTATAGGACGTCTGAACACCTCCTCATAACCAAGGCGCTCATAAAACCCCTCGCCTTGAAATGTGGTTGTCGAAAGCTCTATACCAAAACAGTCATGTTTTCTGGCGAACGCCTCTGCGGCTGCCATGAGCGCCGAACCTACCCCCTTGCCTCGCGCTGTCTCTTGCACAAGAATTAAGGTCACTTCAAATTGCTTCCAATTCATAGAGGCAATCAACTCACCCCAAACCTCACCTTGATCTCCAGCACGAAACAGTACCTTCACAGGGCTATACGCAGCGCCGCCTTTATCAGACGTATATGCCGATAAACCATCACCAAGACGCTTGAAATCAGCTTCACTGGGCTGCTCGACTATTGAAACGTCCATAAACACACTCCGATCATCAATAAAATTCAGCGCATGGTATTAAAATTATGCGTGACCACAAAGTCATAAAGGACTATTTATGGCCTATGAAACAAAATCCTGAAAGCCAATGGTTCGGTGAACGCCCCGTAAGCCCTGAAGACAAGACAAAACTTGTACAGGGTGTATTTGATTCAGTTGCAGAAAACTATGACATCATGAACGATCTGATGTCTGGCGGCGTGCACCGTATCTGGAAAGATCGTCTGATCCGCATGATCCGCCCCAAAAGTCACGAGAGGTTCCTCGATGTTGCAGGCGGCACAGGCGATATTGCCTTCCGCATCCGCAAAGCGGCGGGCAAAGGCACAGATATTACGATCTGCGATCTGGACGAAGCAATGGTTAGCGTAGGCCGTGACCGTGCCATAGACCGTGGCTGGGTGAATGACTTCACATGGACGACGGGCAATGCTGAAACACTGCCTTTCCCCGACAACCATTTTGATGTTTATACAATTTCGTTTGGCCTACGTAACGTGACGCGTATCGACACAGCCCTGCGTGAAGCACATCGCGTCCTAAAACCAGGCGGACGCTTTTTCTGTCTGGAGTTCAGCCACGTCAATGAACCGTTTCTGGCAAAAATTTATGATGCATACTCCTACACGGTTATTCCGCGCATCGGTCAAGCCGTTGCCAAAGATCGTGATAGCTACCAATATCTGGTAGAGAGCATCCGTAAGTTCCCGAAACAGAAGGAATTACAGCGCCGCCTAGGCGAAGCAGGCTTTAGCAACCCACGATACCAGAACCTGTCCTTCGGCATTTCCGCGATCCATAGTGGATGGAAAGTTTAATACCTAACTTTTTTCTTGCATTTACTAGGACTAACACATTAAATTCACACGCTTATTCAAATATGAGAGGAAATACTATGAATAACCTAATGAAGAACATTACACCATCTATCGCAGTGATGGCTGTTGGCCTGGCAGGCGCATTTTTCGTATACAACGTATACTTCAAAAACGACGTAAACAGCACTTTCTCAAGCATCGAACCAGCTGCTGGTGAAGAAGTTGTTGCTGAAGACAGCATGATGGATGACGCTGCCGAAGCAACTGAAGATGCAATGGAAGCAACAGGCGAAATGGCATCTGACGCATACGACGCAACTGCAGAAGCTGTTGAAGACGCTGCTGAAGCAACTGAAGACATGATCGACGGCGAAGACAACGTAGTTGAAGAAGCTGCAGAAGAAACAGAAGAAGCCGTTGAAGAAGCTGGCGAAGAAGCTGAAGCTGCTGCTGACGAAATGCACGACGAAGCTAAGCACTAATCTGCATCTCATAAAGTTCAAGAAGCCCTGCGAAAGCGGGGCTTTTTTATTTTGTGCTACGCCAACGAATTCAGTATGATGCGCCCATGCAAAGTTTAAAGAACAAATCAATTCTGCTCGTGATTACAGGTGGCATTGCCGCCTATAAGTCACTGGAGCTTATACGCCTGATCCGCAAGGCAGGCGGCACAGTGCGCTGCGTCCTGACAAAAGGCGGCGAACAATTTGTCACGCCAATGAGCGTATCCGCATTGTGCGAGCACCCCTGCTACACTGATTTGTTCTCACTCAAAGACGAAGCAGAAATGGGTCACATACGCCTGTCCCGCGAAGCCGATGTCATTGTCGTGGCACCCGCAAGTGCCGACTTCATTGCAAAAATGGCGCATGGCTATGCCAATGATCTTGCATCAACAACGCTACTTGCAGCTGACAAGCCCATACTGTTTGCCCCTGCTATGAACCATATGATGTGGGAAAACCCTGCCACACAAGATAA
>Ga0208570_1000555_pt1 | contig 13090 bp, 2 predicted proteins | sample DeeseametaMP1202_FD_184192 | JGI IMG/M metagenome (GOLD analysis project Ga0208570, IMG submission 184192) | Marine microbial communities from the Deep Indian Ocean - MP1202 (SPAdes) | ecosystem: Environmental > Aquatic > Marine > Oceanic | place: South Indian Ocean | collected 2011-03-08
GTGACTTGATGGCCTTGTTGAGAGGGGACCCGCCGAGTGACAGGTTGCCTGATGCTAATCAAATGAAGCTTATATGAAAGTTAACGGGACAGCAGTGAATCTAGATATGCATAGTGCGCCTTTCTCTCTTTCATCTAGCAATTGATTGAGGCCGTTTGTGACATGGTTAATCCCTGATTGCTCGTCGCAAGACGACTTGGAGATAGGGGGCAGCGATTGTTAATCTGGGTGAGGTGCTGCCTTGATCATGCGTTCCATATTCCGTTTTCTTGCTTGCATCAGACTACAACGATCGTGATGGGTATGCGCTGCAACGCTACGATCTCGAGAGAGAAAGTGCGAGTAATATCGTTCGAAAAACGAAAGAATCGATACAGACCGCATTAAGCGGGCGTCATGATTAACCCCTTCTCCTTGAGGTTTGTTGAGCGGTTGTCAGACGTAAAACCCCTTCGTTGTGCCGCTCAACATCAGCTTGGATTTGCGGCCGATTTTCACAATAGTTACCTAGAAAATCAACATGGCTAAATAATAAAGCCTATCCTTATTTATATCACAGCCGTTAACCAAGCCACATTTGGACAACTAACCGTAATGACGTGTGAACAATCCATATGGCACCTTAATATCTTTTTGTGAGGGCGGGCGTGCCGAAGAGAGTGAGATACTGGGAGATTTGTGCGCCATTTATGCATATTTAGATGACATGGCGTTTCATTTCTGTTGCTAATACAATAATACATAGGCCAATCATCTCGACAGTCGTGGTAGAACTCCTAGTTACCCAGATGCCCCCTCACAGATCCCGGTGTGCGGAACTACCGCGCAGGGCTCCTCAGTAATAACCATGCTACCGTGCAACGGCAACACCCTTCGCAAATAACCAGAACCACGTTTCTGAGCAGCTGAGGCCGATGAAGGCTTAGGTAGCCTCAACGTCGTAAGTTCGTATCTTGCTGTTGCTACAATTATTGATTTAGTTTGTATAATAAAGAACCATTTTATATAAGCTAAAAACTTTATTTGATGATTGTCTTCCCGAGGACTTCGTATTTAACAAAAATAAAACATAAATCATCTTTTTCTGCGTGTATAGTCCGACAAAATTTGAGGGCAGGCAAGATCTTCTGGGTTTTAGATGTAAGAGGATTAAGAAATGGATGTGATTCGAGCCACAATTAAAGATAAGGGATATATTCACTTGCCTAGCTTTTTGAATGCCGAAGTAGTTAGAGAGCTTCAAGAAAGCTATGAAGGAATTATTTACTCTGATAATAAGAATTACAAGCTTAAGCAAATATTAGATTTATCTGTTTTCCCAGACGATGTTTTAAAGTGTATTTCAGACTTGCGCGAAAAGTGTTTTCCTGGAAGCGATCACTTTTTGCACGGCGCTTTTTTCTTTACAGTCAATGCTGCTAACGAACAAGAATCGATTAACTTTCCATTTCATCAGGATCACGAATCTTTTTACATTTTTCAAAACCATGAGGACTACCTCAATTTCTATATCGTGCTGAAAAAGCAGGATGCCGATAATTCAAATTTAACAGTTGTACCTTTTGACCGACTTAAAGATAAAAACAGTGATTTTTACCAAATAGTCAAGGGTGCAGGGTGCACACGTTTTGAAAATGAAGTGTTGACTGATGAGTCCAACGGCTCCAGCTTTCACTATGGCTTCCCGTTGGAGGAAATTTCCGAAACGCCGAAACTCAATGAGGGTGATTTACTTCTACTCAGAGGTGACCTAATTCACAGAACTCAGAATATCGATTCTGATAGAGTTGCCATCTCATTTCGCTCAATGCGAAGCGATTCACTTGTTAATTATAGAACATTTACTTCCGCTTCCTTGGACAAGCTCAAAGTTATGAACCGGAATTTCGTCGTTTATGCTGCTATTGATTATATATTCAAGAGCAAAAAAAAGGACTACCTGACAGCCAAAGAGCTATTTGTCGAGCTATTGGATCTAAAAAACCGATATGGTGATAAGAGGCCATTGTCACTCATTTTGAGAATGTTAATCTTCAAGTTTAAGCTCTGGTTGAGGATTGCATTACATCCTCTAAAGAAATTCTTATATTAGGGAAATTCTAAATAGGTAGCGAAAAATCCACTATGAGAATTTTCTGGAGCTGTATGTTGCCCCGCTCCAGAGGAATAAGGTCGAGCAAGAGCTAGTAAAGATATATACCCATGGAGAAAGAGAAAGGAAGCCTTGCCCATCAACGTATTGTTGAGAGCCACACCATGCAGTTGAGGTATAGCCTTAATGATCAGGCCATAGAAGATGGCATGAGTATATGGCATGAGTATATGGCATGGCTCCTTGGGCTGATAACATGTACGCGACCCAAAGCGCGCCTTATGTGATACCGAAAATGCTGATTCGGGCTCCCCCTTGCTACCGATTTTCTTCATCATCCGTTCAGAACGACAGTTGGTTGAGCGTAACTACGTACGGTTAGCTTAAGTAATAGAATGTCTATAAATAAATGTATTATCAGGAAAAACATAGCGTTAGAGCCGCTCGTGACTCGTTTACAACATTTGAAGAAATCGATTGGAGATGTAATGGATATTGAGGGATACATAGCGTTACTGGCTAGTCAAAATGTTCAACTTTGGGTTGAAAAGGAAAAGTTGCGTTATCGAATTCCCGACAAGCTATTAACAGATGATTTAATTTCTGAACTAAAAGCCCACAAAAACGAAATTATCGACGTACTCACTTGTCTGAATAACAAAGTCCGCTATCCGCTGTCATTTAATCAGCAAGCAATATGGATGCTATATCAGCTTAGGCCAGAAAATCCTGCTTACAATACTGTTCTCTTTGCGGAGTTAAACGAGAACATTTGTCAAGAAACACTGTGCTCGTCCATTAAAAAAGTTATTGATGAACATGAAGTATTAAATATAAATGTGGTTGAAGTCGGCGGTCAAGCGCGACAGTACAGGAGTGATCGGGAATTCTCTGTTGAACTAGTTAATTGTAGTGGCTGGCCGCGGGATGAAATAAACAAGTGGCTTGAGGATTATGGAGATAAGCCTTTTGACCTTTTTGGTGAACTCCCAATTCGTGTAGCTTTGCTAGCTGATGAGACAAAGCAGAAATCGAAAAATAAAGGTGTTATTGCTTTTACGGCTCACCATATCTCCGCAGACTTCTGGACTTTGCAGATATTAGCAGAAAAAATATCAGAAACTTACCAGAAATTTATATCAAAATCGCCTGTAGATGAGGACAAGTCAGCTCAATATAGCACCTATATTTATCACCAACAGAGGTTCCTTGAAAAGGATCAGGCAAAAAAACAAAAGGATTATTGGAAAAAACAGCTAAATGATCACAATGGTTTACTATCGTTAAATGCCGATTACCCATACCCTAAAGAAATGGAATTTGAGGGAGATTCACTATCGGTTCCGATACCAGAAAACCTATTCGAAGAAATTAAAAATGTAAGTAAGGGAAAAGGAATAACACCTTTTTCGTTAATTTTGTCTTGCTTCTATTCACTTTTATGGCGCTATAGCGGTGATGAAAGTATTGTAATCGGTACGCCAACTCTGAATAGAAATATGAAGGGGGCTGAAAACATTGTTGGTGATTTTGCTAACCCTATTGCCTTGCGTTGCGATATCAGTTCTGAATCTAGCCTTTGTCGTATAATTGAACAGGTAAAGCAACAAGTAACATCTGGATTGAATAATCAGGATTATCCCTTCTCATTGCTATTAAATGAGCTCGACATTCAGCGAAAGGCTAATCGTGCTCCGTTATTTCAAGTAATGTATGTTTGGCACCAGGAACGGAGTGACAAAAGTTCGGCAGCGTACAAATTGTTTGATAATGTTCTTGAGTCAGGATTACGTGGTTCGGCCTATGAGCTGATACTCTCGGTTCGTGTATTAAATGATAAGGCTAGTTTATGTTGGAATTATAAACAGTCCCTATACAGGGAAGAGACTATCTCGCAGATGGCCGATTTTATGCTGTCACTGCTCCAAACAACAACAAAGTCGCTCGCGGTAAATGCCAATCCTCGAATACATGAGCTGAGTGGCCTACCTGCGGATAGTATTCAAGTGTCGCATGATCCAGTACCAGGAACAAACGCTGCAGGACAACTATCACTCACTGACTTACAAAGAACGTATCTCTCTGAGATAAGTGATTCACAGTTTAATCAAGTGTATTGGCCTGCTTTAAAACGTGAGCTGTTTGATGCCAGTGTCATGTTTGAGTCTCAAGAAGATAGTTTTACGGGCTGGTATTGTAACGATTTTAGCCAGCTAGAAACGTCCTCAGAACAAGATTCTATTCTTATTTCTCGGCCATCGAAATCACCAATGGCAGTGTTGGCTCTGTGCAAGGCATTGAGTTCAGGCGCAAAGGTTATTCCGATCGATGCTTTAGACGTAGGTCATGAAATTAATCGCGTATGGTCTGATAGTGACGATTTAAGTCACTATTTGCCTTTCATAAAATCAAATACGATCACTCAAATTGTTAATTATGGCGGACAGCTAGCTAGCCAAGCTGTTGATTGGGTGAATACTGATTTTAGAGGGACTTACTGGCAGCTGACCGGAATTAACGAGGCGAATATCGCTCCTCTATTGGGTAAAATGAATTGTTCGAGCACATCACTGTCCGATAGCTATCTATGCTTGGATACTGTCTGTGAGGACTATTCTGTACTGACAGAGACGGGGAAAGCGTTACCACTTTTAGCATGTGGTTTATTACATCTCAAAGAGGAGGAGAAGAATACCTATATCCCAATTCCTTCAATTTCCGTAGCCAAAGATCCTCGAAACGGTATTCGTTTATATACCAACAATAGTAAACGCTACTGCTGGCGTAACGGGTATTTTATTGATCTTACACGCATTGAAGCGGTGATAAATAGAATCGACGTCGTAGTTGATTGTAAATTGGGCCATCTTCGCAACGCTCAGGGTAGGGTGCAAATAATGGCTTATGTTTGCGTTCCTGAATACAGTCGTATGTACTTTGAGCAGCAGCTACAGGATAAATTGTCTGCGCACCAAATGCCAAACTTCTGTCAATATTTCTCTAGTTTGCCGGTTAAGGATTCTGGCGATATTGATTATGAAGAGTTGTCTCATCAGTTTGTGTTTAGTGCGAAGTGCAAGGAAGAGGCTACTGCGCGTTTAAAAGCCAAATATCAGTTCAAAGATATTGCCATTGTAGAGACATCAAGACAATTCTGTGATGAAAAGGCACATCTATGGGATAACGTGCCTAATATTCGCTTTGGTCGTAATAGTGAAGGTCGTAATGGCGTGGAAAGCAATCAAGGGCCTATAGATTCCATTGCCAAAGCATCAGCGACCGTCGATGAGCTATTGCCGCTTTCGCTTGTAGACGGTGAACCGTTAAAAGAAGCAGATTTAGACCAACATACCTTAATCGCGCTTTTGCAGCATGTAACACAGCAGCATGGCAATAACCGTTTAACCTTTATTGAAAGTGAAAACAGATGCATTAGTATCAATTATTCACAGTTATGGGAGCAAAGCCTTGAAATCATGTCTGCTCTTGTCGCTAAGGGAGTTCAACCGCAGGATAAAGTGATTCTGCAGTTTGAAGACAACCACGATATAGTGAAAGGCTTCTGGGGGACTATCCTTGCTGGTGCAGTACCCGTCCCGGTGGCTTATACGCGGAATGATGACCGGCAGAAACGTTGCCAAAAACTAAATAATATCGTTGGGGTCCTCGGTAGTGCCTGGGTATTGACTGTCGAAGTACTATCCAACAAGTTTTATTCGCAAGACTTGCACATCACCGAAGAAAAAGTTCTCTGCATTGATGAGCCATTCCAAGAGGTACTTATAGCAACACCTGTGGAAGTAGAAGAGCACGGACTGGGCCTTATTTTATTTACTTCCGGGAGTACAGGCGATAGCAAGGGTGTGATGCAAACACATTCTAGCTTGGTAAAGCGCTCTCTGGCCATGAAGCAAATGAAAGGGTACGGCCCGGCAGATGTGTCTCTCAATTGGATGCCGTTAGATCATGTCGGCGGCATTGTTATGTTCCATTTAATGGACCTCTCGGCTGGTGCCAGTCAAATACAAGTCAAAACCAATATTATTATTGAGAAGCCGGTGCTATGGCTCGATTACTTGGAAGAGTATAAGGCGAGCATCACTTGGGCACCCAATTTTGCCTATGGCCTAATTAACGCAAATGCTGTTGAGGTGAATGAAAAGCAGCGGGACCTATCGGCTTTGCGCCTAATAATCAACGGCGGTGAAGCGATTGTTTGTAAAACAGCACGCCAGTTTTTGAGCTTGTTATCAAAACACAAACTTTCTGCTGATGCCATGAGTCCTTCCTGGGGAATGTCGGAAACCTGCTCGGGTATTGCTATTTCCCATGATTTTACTTTGAAAACAAGCGCCGATGCTCAAAAGCACGTCAGTGTTGGCGGCCCAATACCTGGTATCAGCATGCGCATTGTTGACAATAATAACCGAGTGCTTCCCGTTGGCTCTGAAGGTAAGTTACAGGTGAAGGGCCACGCTATCACAAAAGGTTATTATCAAAACCTTGAGCAGACCAAATCAGTATTTACTGAAGATGGATGGTTTGAAACAGGAGACCTAGGCCAGCTGGAAAATGGTTGTTTGCTTATAACGGGCCGCATCAAAGATACGATCATTATCAATGGCGTGAACTTTTACTGCCACCATATTGAGTCTCTGGTTGAGTCGTTGGACGATATTAAACCGTCTTATACAGCAGCCTGTAGCGTTCAGATGGAAGGAAGCGATACGGATAAAGTTATAATCTTTTTCTGTCCAACAGATGGTGCTGATGCTGTTTGCATCCGTCAAGAGATTAAACAGTTAATGAGCCGAGAGCTGTCTATTGCCTTTGAAGATGCAGTTCCATTATTGGAGAAAGAAGTTCCCAAAACCTCAATCGGCAAAATTAAACGCGTTTTGTTGCGAGAAAACTATTTAGCTGGTCTATATGACGAAACGATCAAAAGTATGGATAAGGCTGATGGTCACTCCTCTAGAACGCTTGAAAGCTGGCTTTTCCAAAAGTCATGGCAGGCGAGAAAGGTTGCCGCAATAGAATCCGATAGAACACAATCGTTGTTAGTGTTTTCCCAGGATGTTGAGCTGCTGGATGCACTAGCCGTAGAAGAAAGTCTGGTAGAGCGTAGGTTGATTCGTGTTTCACCTGCGGAGCACTTTTCTCAGCTTGCCCAGCACCACTTTGAAATCGATTTCCATAGCAAGGCGCAGATAGGCCAATTACTAGAAGTACTTAGTCGGCAGCAGATATACCCGGAAAATATCGCCTATGTCGTTGATGACAAATGCCCACTAAATATTGCTGAAGCCTCATCTGTACTGAAGCTTGCAACGATCGCCAGTGCCGCCTTTTACCCCCTGTTGCTATTGATTCAGTCGCTGGCAGGAGGTAGAAAGGACAATAATGATGCTATAACCAATCTTCACCTTGTTACCTATGATATGCAATCCGTCGTGTCAGATGAGCAGGCTATAGACCCTACGAGCAGTGCACTGACTGGTTTACTTAAGACGGTGAAAACAGAGTTACCGTGGTTGCGATGTGGTCACTTGGATATAGACCGGGCTTTAATATCCGAGCGAGTTGAAGCTATTGCGCGGGAGATTAATCTAGTTAAGCCTGAGGCAGAGGTTGCTGTGCGTGCAGGTAAACGCTATGTTCCCAGATTAAAAGCGTTGCAATATGAATTTCAGACACAAGCAATTCTCCCCAGACAAAGCTTTGCTATTTCTGGTGGCCTGGGGGGGCTTGGCTATGAACTCGCAAAGTTCCTGATTACCCATTTCGATGCGAAATTATTGTTGCTGGGACGAACAGACTTGGCCAAGGTGGAGCAGAGTGAACCAAAGCGTTTGCGTTTGCAAAAGCTACAAGCCTTGACTAACGACGTTTACTATAGGGCCTGTGATATTGCGGATTTCGACAAATTACAAGCTGTAGTTAGCCAAACTGAAGAGAATTGGAAGCAGAACATAGCTGGTATATTCCATTTGGCTGGTGAAGGGAATCTGGAATACCATTGGACTGTTGCTGATAAACACCATACGGTTCTAGAAAAGCCGGAAACATTCGAATGGATGTATAGCCCTAAGATTCATGGAACCATAAATCTCTCGCGTTTATTGGTCGATAGGCCCGATTGCTTATTTGTCAATTTCTGTTCGATTAATGCTGAGTTTGGTGGTGCTAGCTTTTCGGCATATTCATCGGCCTGTGCATTCCAAGACTATTTCTGTCGTGCAATACGACCTCACCATCCGCACACCTATTGCTATAAGTGGTCTATGTGGGATGACGTTGGTATGAGTAAAAACAACCCCGAATACGCCAACCAAGCTTCGTCTTCGATGGGATATCGAAAAATTGATATTCAGGACGGTATGTATTCCATGGTGGCCGCACTTAATTCTGGTTTGAAAGATATTCTGATTGGTCTAGACGGAAACAAATTTCCTATCGCATCTTACCTACATACGACAGCTTTACCGCGTCAGGAATTCATTGCGTTTTGCGCAAATACAGCTTTCCTCGAAGCGGGTGAGAGCAGAGACATGTTGCTTGAAGACAGCTTTGGAAATAAGGCCCCTTTAAACGTTGTTGAACTGGATGAGCTTATAACAAGCGCTCAGGGCGAAGTCGACATTAACGCGCTGTTATGCAACGAGCTAAATAAAAGTGGTGTTGAAAAAGAAGAAGGTTATCAAAGTGATACAGAGCGATTGATTGGTAAGATATGGTCAGAATTATTAAAAACATCAAAAGTCGGTCGTCACAGCAACTTCTTTGAACTGGGTGGACATTCTCTTCTTGCCTCTCAGATTATTGCAAGAATTCAATCTGAATTTAATGTACGGCTGCCGCTGGCCAAACTGTTTGAATATGCGACCCTATCTGATTTAGCAGCGTTGGTTGATAGCCTGAGCAAGGAAGATTTGAAGAGGATAATCCCTCGTGCTGAATATGTAGACGTCAACGGTGCCAAGATTTATCCCGTATCTTCGTCACAACAGCGCATGTGGTCCATGACTCAGCTAGGAGGGATTTCCTCAGCCTATAACATTCCTGTGATGTTAAAGGTACAAGGGCGCTTAAGTGTACAACAGATAGAAGACAGCTTTAATGCAGTGCTACTGCAGCAGCCGGCAATGAGGACTCGTTTCGATTTTTACAATCAATCCCTGAGTCAGTGGGTGCTTGAGGACTATCGAATTCATGTTAATGAAGTAACAGTTGATACTGGCTCAGACAATCTGGAATCCATCCTGTTGGAGCATTATCGAAATGAAGTGACACACCTATTTGATTTGGCGGAAGCGCCGCCGATTAGGGCTTCACTGCTACGTGTCTCTGACGATGTATTTTACATACTCGTAAACCTTCATCACATTATTGCTGATGGGTGGTCGATGAAGCTTTTAATGGATGCCTTTTTAAGACATTACGATGCATCCATCAATAAAAAACTGTTGCAGTTACCCACCAATGCTATCGAATACGCAGACTATGCGGTCTGGCAAAATCAACAGCGAAACCTTGAGGTTAATACAGCGGCTCTGATATATTTTACTGAGGCTCAATCGCAAAGTGAGAAATTACTCAACCTACCAACAGATTTTGCCAATGCAGATAAAGTAAGTTTTCGTGGCGGTTCTGTTGAACTATTGCTTGAACAATCACACCAAGAAAAACTAAAGCATTTATCTCAGACTCACCAGGTGACTTTATTTTCAGTCTTATTATCGGGTTTGCACACCCTGATGAGGGTATGGACGGAACAGGAAGGGGTTTTCAATATCGGTACTGTCGTGGCTGGTCGCGACAGAACTGAAATCGAATCTGTAGTGGGTTGTTTTATTAACATGCTACCGATCGCATTACAGCCTTCGGAATCGGCCACTTTAACGTCGAATCTATCAGCCGTACATGCCAATGTGACCAATACCCTTGAGCACGGGAATACACCTTTCGATCTGATTGTGGACAGTGTCGCTGAGAACCTCTCGACCTTCAATGATAATAAGCTTAAAAACCCATTGTTTAATGTTGCCTTACTACTACAAAGTTACGAGAAACCGAAGTTCTCAATGGGCACCCTAGACCTGGAATTAATGGACTTTAAGCCTGATCAAGCAAGCTTAGATCTACGCTTTGTGGTTGAAGAGCGAACTGAAGGTCTAGTGTTATCTTGTGAATATAATAAGGACATGTTTGCCGCAGACACGGCTAATCTATTAGTCAAGAATCTGGCTTCAATCTATGAGTCTATGCCAAATCTTGCGTCACAAGATGAGCTGGAATTTGACATTTGTGAAGAACTGAAGCAACAAAGAGCACGTGCAAAAGCCAGACAATACCGCATTGCTATAAGTTCAACATTTACTGCAGAGCCATTAGCTGAAAGCCTTGAATATTGGGCACAGCGGTTTGAGCTCGATTTGGATCTGGTATTTGCTCCCTTTAATCAAGTCAATCAACAACTATTCAACCCATCTAGTGTTCTATTGAATAAATCCAATGATTTTGGCGTTATCATAATTCGTTTCGAAGAATGGTTAGATGATTCGGGGGATATATCTTCTCTTGAGGAAAATATCACTGCTTTTGTAGCTGCTCTAACAGCCTCCAGAAACATTGCCACGCACGAACTACTAGTCATGTTCACACCTTCCAAACCTGAGACGATAGGGCATGCCGCTGCTGAAAAATACAGCCAGCAATTGCAAAGTCAAATCGCAACAGTTTCTGGTGTGACATATCTCAGCCATGAGGACTTTTCTGAAAAGTTGATGAAAGATGAAACTATCTTCGATCATCAGTCGATGGATGTAGGTAAGATTCCTTATCAAAAGAAATACTTTTCATTATTGGGTACAGAGATTTACCGCGCAATAAATGCTATCAAAAAGCCTGCCTATAAAGTGTTAGTCCTGGACTGTGACAATACCCTGTGGACGGGTGTGAGCGGTGAAGTGGGCGCTATGAATGTTAAGATCACAGCTGCCAGACGTCATCTGCAGGAATTGTTGGTAGATCGATATGATCAGGGAATCTTACTTGCTTTATGTAGTCGCAATGAAACACAAGATGTGTTTGATGTATTAGATCATCATCCAGACATGATAGTTCGCCGTGAACATGTCGCCGCTTCCCGTATTAATTGGCATCGAAAGTCAGAGAATATTGCAGAAATGGCACAGGAACTTAATCTCGGTTTGGACAGTTTTATTTTTATTGACGACGATCCTTTGCAATGTGGCGAGGTAAGTCAAAACTTGCCACAGGTCAAAGTGGTCAATCTCCCTTTGGTGGAAGATGAAATCGTTCCTCTGATAAAAAACCTCTGGTTACTAGATGTCAATAGTCACAACACATCAGATAGTTCAAGAACGCAATTTTACCAAGCTAACGCTTCCCGAAAAGCGGTATTGAATGCCGCGAGAGGATATGCCGAATTTATCGAAAGCCTAAATATTGAAATCGACATTCAAGTTCTGGCAGAGCAGCAACTAGAGAGGGCCTCGGAGCTTACTTATCGCACCAATCAGTTTAATACAACAACAATACGCTTATCGCATACCGAGTTGGCTCATAAACTGCAGTCAAATAACCAAGGAGGATTCATAGCTAGTTTGAAAGATCGCTTTGGAGACTACGGCATAATATGTGTAGCCGTGTACTCTATCGATAAGGAAAACAGTACACTGGAAGTTTCTGGCCTTATGGTGAGCTGTCGCGCTATGGAAAGAGGAGTCGAGTATGCCATGGTACGCCGGCTTGCACAGGTTGCAGAGAAAGCTGAGTGTTCTTGTTTGAGCTTTAATTATCGTCCATCAGAGCGTAATGAGCCCGTTCGACTATTTTTACACAAGGCTTTTGCTCAGTTTGAAAAAACCACCACGAGGGATGGTGTTGACGCTGTACAAACGGTTTTCCATGTGCCGACAGCATATGGATTGACGGTAGAGCCCGAATACACGGATATAGTCGCGGAAAAAGAGGAAAGTCCGACTAAAGAAAAAACACATAAAATAACGGAGACTCTTTACCCTGATGACATCACAGAACTCTACATCGACATTGCAAAGAAATATCAAACTGCGGATGCGATACATCAGTCTATTTGCGGTAGCTTGATTAAATTGCGCCAAAGCGACACCCCCTATCTAGCACCGAGGGATGAGCTGGAAAGCAAGATGGCTCTGCACTGGCAACAGAACTTGTCTTTAGACAGAGTGGGATTAAACGATCACTACTTCATGCTTGGTGGAAACTCAATTGCTGCGACCCGTTTAATTTCAGACTTGCGCACTCGTTGGAATATCCATGTTGAATTAGTAGATCTATTCAAAAACCCAGTATTGGTTGATTTCATCCGTTATGTTAAGCCACTGAAGCCTACAAGTATTGAGCGTATGAACCTACTGGACAGAGATGAAAAATTACCGTTATCTCTTGCACAGGAAAGGCTATGGTATATCCAGTCTTCAGAGCCTGATAGTGCTGTTTACAACATTCCGTTTGCAATCAGTATCCAAGGGCTGCTTGATCAGAATGTTTTGACTTCTGTCTTCTCGGAAATTATCGCCCGCCATGAGGTTTTCCGAACACAGATAATTGATGAGGAAAACGGTCCCTACCTGAAAGTGATGCCCGATTCAAAAGCTGGGACTGCCGTTGAAAACGTCAGTTTAAATATCAGCTCGGAAGAAGAGTTGAATGAATGGCTGTCGGAGCAGGGTAGAGTCGTATTCGATCTAAGTGGGCCTTTATATCGTATTATTCAGGCTAGTTTTCCGGGGAATCGCACGCTGATTTTCATCAACTTTCACCATTTGATTGCTGATGGTTGGTCTATTGAAGTACTACTAAAAGAGTTTTTGGGTTTCTATTATTTTAAAACACTGCTGTCCCGTTAAGGAGAAATAAAAAGGTCTGATTCCGCCACAATTGATACAATGAGATTGCTTAGAAAACAGTGTATTAATAGAGGGAACCAGA
>Ga0208570_1000558_pt1 | contig 13081 bp, 11 predicted proteins | sample DeeseametaMP1202_FD_184192 | JGI IMG/M metagenome (GOLD analysis project Ga0208570, IMG submission 184192) | Marine microbial communities from the Deep Indian Ocean - MP1202 (SPAdes) | ecosystem: Environmental > Aquatic > Marine > Oceanic | place: South Indian Ocean | collected 2011-03-08
GTCTTTCACAGCTAAAAATATCTCTTCAATTCCTATGACTGCCATTGTTCGATTATCCTTTTTAAAGTGAATGATGTGTTTGTGTTTGTTTGTTCTTTTATTTGTTACAATGGTTCTCCCTTTCCTAAAGCTCGCCACGAAAGGCGCGTTGTGTGAGGGAGTTGAAGCAGTCCTCCAAATCCTTCTCCTTATCTCTCATTTTTACTTTTAAGAGTTCGACTTGCTTGAAGCAATACACGAATTTCTTCTGTCGACTGATAGGTGGAATTGGTATTTTTAGCTCTGATAATATTTTGAGGTTGATATTTTTTTGTGCTGACTCAGGAGCTTTTTCACGAATTATATTTTGGTAAAAAGTTAACCACATATGAATATATTCAGTTTTTACTGAACCATTAGGTATAAATCCTACAATGCTATCAGGAAAGCATGCGTCAAAAGTCAGAATTGCAGTGTCTCCAATGTTTGCCGCAATGGTGATACATAGAGTTTTCTTTGGCCAGAGCATGCTTTGTTTAAGACCTAATTCAGAATAAGTCTGTTTGTATTGGGTAACGAAGTGATGTGAGTTTGCAATATCACCTGTTTGAATTAAAGGATAAGGACCTCCAAGCAAATCCGGAGCATTTCGTGGTCTATGTTTTGATTTTCCTCGTCGTAGTATACCAACGTCGTTCAATCCTTTTCTTTCCCACTCCTTCGGATTTGTTACGGGATCACCGAACATATCCAAAAAGGTTGCCCGCAAAAATGAGTCGGCCAGTTGCAACGCCTCCTCCCGTTTTCTGCGGATACCATCCGACTTGTCCAAAATCTCAGCAATCCGCTTTTGCTCCGGAAGTGGGGGTAAATTTATTGTTAATTTTGAAATTTCAGAAATCCTTATTGAAGGATATGACTCATTTGGAATTAGCCTTGAAGGTGGGTTTTTTTCAAACCACCTTTGAAGATATCTAGGATCAACTTTTGTTCCGGGAATAATTGCGGCAAGGTGGCTCACAACATAAGTTGGAACTCTTAGTCTATGTACTCTTCCTAGTTTGGCTGACATACCACTTTTTGCAAAGATAATTGTATTTCTAGGGAATAAACGCAAACGATAGTACTCAGATTTATCGTCAGAAATTTTCTCAAAACTATCTTCATGATGTCCCTTAATGAGTCTTTCAAGACTTCCAGCCCTAATAAACGGAGTCCCTTCTTTTCCAAATGCAGAAGTGTCTTGCGGCGCACTTTGACCAGCTGTCACTTCACAAATATCTACCAAAGTTAGTAAACTCACAACATACCCCTCAAGTCTTCCATATCCCGCATTATTTCTTTTTCCATATTGAGCATTTTACCGAGAATATCTTGAGGAGGATCGTAGTTTTCTTCTTCATAAATAATTTCTTTGTAGCGGTTGAGGGAGAGATCGAAATTATTTTTTTCAATTTCTGCAACCGGAACAAAAAAGGCTTGTGCCGTGCGGTCTGTGTCTTTTGCCGCATCTTTGTTCTGCCAGCGTTTCAGGCAATCCGGAAGATTGTCGCCCTCGATTTCGTTGCGTTTGTCATCGAGGGAAAAGCCGTCGTTTTGGACATCATAGAAAAAGACGTTGTCGGTGCGTCCGCCTTTGGTAAAAACAAGGATTCCGGTGGAAACTCCGGCATAAGGTTTAAAGACACCGCTCGGCAGTGAGATCACGGCCTCCAATTGATTTTCTTCCACCAGCAGTTTACGTAAACTTAGATGCGCGTGTGAGGAACCGAAAAGTACGCCGTCCGGAACAATGGTCGCAGAACGTCCTCCTGTTTTCAACATCCGTAAAATTAGCGTCAGGAAAAGCAATTCCGTTTTTTTGGTTTTCACTTTGCGCAACAAATTTGAATGCACATCCTCAAAATCAAGGCTGCCCTTAAACGGAGGATTGGCCCAAATCTTATCAAACTTAGCGCTCGCTGCTTTTGGGTAGCGTTCCGTAAAACCGCTGCTGAGGGTATCCTGATAATTGATTTTCGGATCATCGACTCCATGCAGCATGAGGTTCATGGTGGCGATGCGGAGCATGGTTGCGTCAAAATCAAAACCATGAAACATTTCGGTTTGAATATGTGGGCGGAATTTTTCCAGTAAATCTCCGGAATAGAGTTTGACGATTTTTCCAGTTTCCGGATCAGTTTCTTCCAAAATTCCTTCCGGAGAAGTGTGGTTGCGGTAAAGGTATTCCATTACCGAAACCAGAAAACCTCCGGTTCCACAAGCAGGATCGCAAACAACATCATTTGGTTCCGGTTCCAGCATGTCAACCATCAGCCGGATAATGTGACGCGGAGTCCGGAATTGCCCGTTTATTCCCGCAGTGGTTAGTTTCCCAAGCAGATATTCATAAAGATCACCTTTGGTGTCGCCCTCAGTGAGTGGAAGCTGATGCACCATTTCTACCGCCTTGACCAGTAAACTCGCTTTCTGAATCATCAACTACGCGTCTTTCATAAACTCTGCAGAAGACGCACCTGAAGCAGAAGCGAGGCGTAAATGAGGAAACACCTCATCCCGTACCAAAGGCAGCATATTTTCTCCACCTAAATTCCGGAACTGTGACCAGCGTAAATTTTGTTTATTTTGCGCAAAACGTTTTTTGAAAGCACGACCGCTACGAAGTTGCCGATTTTCGTCCCGCGTTTCATGAATATCAAGCAAGCGAGCAAACATGAGATAAGTAATCTGCTCAATTACGGTCAGCGGATTAGTGATCCCGCCGGTCCAGAATTCCTGCCAAAGCGCGTCAATGCGCTGTTTAAGTTCACCAGTGATCACAACTCTCCTTCAACATATTGGTGTATAAGTCCGGAAATCAAGGTTTGATAAGGGATTCCCATTTCCATTGCTTTTTTTTGAATACCTTGAAAATCATGTTCATATAAGCGCAAGGTCACACGGCGATCTTTACGAAAAGTATTTTCCGCCGTTGCTTTGATAGCTTTCAATTCAGCAATGGACGGACTTTCCAAAGCAAGTTTGTTTTTTTCCAGTGCTCTTAAGATGCCCGATTCTTCTTTATCGAATTCCATTTTCTTTCTGCTCCATATTAAATAATTTAGTAGCTTTTCTGCTGGGAATAATTGTTTTTAGAAAAATTGTTTCATCCCGCATGACGTGAGGAACAATGTACACATAATTCTCAATCAGAATAAAATACAGTCTTTGTCCGGGAAACTTAACTTGATCGGGATGATCTGTTGTTTTCCAGACATCTCCCTGCGACAAATGAAAGATTACTTTCTCAAATGAAATATTTCTTTCCCTTTTCAGAATTTCATTTTTATTTGGATTCCACTCAAATTTCATTTTATTACTGTACATCTATTGCATGCACAAAACAAGTGCTGTTTCAGTTGAATCTGCATAAAAGACATAACGTACAAAAGATTAAATCTTCACTTTTATCTAAATGTCAATTTCGCATTAAGTCAAAACTCAATGCCAGATTTTCATTCGTGAAAGAATATGAATCATATTATTTCAGAAACTTATACGTTCATTGATTCTCTCTCTCGCGGAAATGACAAGTTTTTACGAATGAATCAACAATGATATTAACAAAATGTAAATGCTGTTTATCCAGCAAAGGATTATGGATTAAAGTTGTCAAATGCTGGAGGTTGAAAAGGAATAATCGACTGAATCAATTCCTCAATTTCTGACTCAGCGAAAATACCATCCAGGCCTTCTGAATCAAGTACCGTGAACGGTTGCTCATAAAGTTTGTCAATAGTGATTGAACCATGTTGTGCAAGATGACTTTTGAGCAAGCCGAGAAAGCGCGTTTGTTTGGCAGTCAAATCAGGATGCTTAAGCACAAATTCTGCAAAATGTTTTGAGATTAAATTTGGATCCATACCGACTATGTCTCGGATTGAAAAAACCAATTCCTCAACAGTCTTGCCGTTGAAAAATTCTTTGAGAAAATCCTGACTGACATTTGAACTTTGCACGAGAACCAAAGAAGCCAAACGCTCAATATCCGCTTCAGTTACCGGTTGTCCGGACCAGATTTTTTGTAAAGTCGCATCAGTTTCTAAAAGCTGCTTCAATTCCTTTTCAACTGCTTGCTCATAAATCTTTTGATCGACAGCGGAAAAACTGGAAAGACGACGAGTATATTGCTCTTGCTCCTTTACTTCCGTAACGTCTATTTCTCTCGGTTGAGAATATTGCCTGTTTGGGCCACTACGATGATGAATAATTTGCCGTAAAGGATCCCGGACTGATTCCAGTTCTTCAACAGAAAGATTCTGCCAGAAATCCTCTGTCTGCACCCTTCTAATGATCTCTATTTTTTCCCGTACCTGCTCAAGGCTTATCAGTAATTGTCCCAGCCAATCGAGTAGTTTGATTTTGAGGTCGTTGATATTCCCGCTGCCTTGAATCAGGGATGTTTGCATTTTTGCAAACAGAAGATCCAAACTGTATGCTTCATAAAATCCTCGAATATCTCGCCACTGCATGAGTGGTGCAATTTCATCACGCAGGGTAAAAACTGTGGTTGGAGCAAAAGATTTGAGAGCTACTTTATCGGAAAAAGTTTGAATAGTCTTCCAATGATCTCTAACTTGAATCGATGGCAAATTTTTCAGTGCGTTAATATCTGCATGGAGCAAATCGGTAGCCAAATCAAAATCAAATGTATGCTGTTTTTCCAGTGCTGTTTCGGCCAGAATCAGGCGTGACTCAAAAACCTGTTCCAGCAAGGAAATTTTTCGTGTTGGTTCGGCGGGTGTGTAGTCCGAGTCAAAACGTTCAAAATTACCCCAGTGATCAAAAATCCGGAAGACGCTTTTATGCTCTCCTGGTCCGAACAAGTTTTCACACAATCGAGTTCCGCGACCAATCATTTGCTGAAACTTAACCGGTGATTTGATCGGCTTGGCAAAATCAAGGTTGAGAATTTCAGGAATATCGATGCCTGTATCAAGCATATCCACCGAAATGGCAATTGTCAGTTCATCGTTGCTTCCCTGCCCCTTGAAGTCATCAATCAACTGTTCTGCCCGTGGATCATAATTATCAATAACTTGACAGAATTTTCCTTATCCAACATGATTCTACTTGACAGCATATCCTACTTGTGGAATCCTACTGCGAGATAAACTAATGATATTTAGTCATTTTTTTTACACTATTTTAATCGCATAATCAGGAATTATCCATGGCCAATGTAAAAATGCATTCCATTTTTAAAAAGTTCGGTAATACAGAAGTGATACACGGGGTTGATCTTGAGATTGAAGATAACGAATTTGTCGTTTTCGTTGGCCCTTCCGGTTGCGGAAAGTCAACACTTCTGCGTTTGATTGCCGGATTAGAGGATGTAACGAGCGGAGAGATTGAAATCGATGGTGTTCAGGTAAACTTTCTACCGCCGGCAAAACGCGGAATTGCGATGGTTTTTCAATCATACGCACTTTACCCCCACATGAATGTTTACCAGAACATGTCATTTGGTTTGAGACTGGCAAAGACCGACAAACAAATTGTTGAGCAAAAAGTCCGGGATGCAGCAGAAATTTTACAAATTACAGAATTGCTGGAAAGAAAACCGAAAGAACTTTCCGGAGGACAAAGACAAAGAGTTGCCATCGGAAGAGCAATTGTCAGGGATCCAAAGGTTTTTCTGTTCGATGAGCCACTTTCAAATCTGGACGCAAAACTTAGAGTGCAAATGCGTATCGAGTTGACAAAATTGCACCGTGAACTGAATGCCACCATGATCTATGTCACTCATGATCAAGTGGAGGCCATGACCATGGCAGACAAAATTGTGGTGCTGCGGGATGGTTATGTGGAACAAGTCGGAGCTCCGCTGGATTTGTATCATAATCCCGCAAATTTATTCGTTGCAGGCTTTATCGGCTCGCCTTCAATGAATTTTATGGATGCGAAGATTTCAGGAATTTCTGATAATAACGTTGAATTTGAAATGGGAAATTTACAAAAACTGCAAATCAACTGTTCTCCTCGAAATGAAATGACCACTGGTGAAGCGGTACGAGTAGGCGTGCGTCCGGAGCATCTTGAGTTAACCGAAAATGGCGATGCGAAAATGCAGGGTGAGGTTTTTGCGGTGGAACGTCTTGGTGGAGAAACCTATCTTTATGTCAACACAGAAAAAAATGAAGAATTAACGGTTCATACTTCAGGCGATAAAGTGGTCGGCATCGGAGACTTGGTTTCAATTGGATTTTCCCCAAAAGACTGCCATCTTTTTGACAGTCAGGGCCAGGTTTTTGAAAAAATAGCGGCCTGATTTTACTGCTACTCCGAATAAAATTCTGCTTCTGCGATGACTGCGAGTTGAAACTGATGATCAATTATACGCAGTTTTGCAGAATCTTTTCCGTTACGCTCACCGGTGAGTGTAAAATTATGCAAATCGAATACCGGCCTTTTCCCACTGAACTTAAATTTTTTTAGCTGACGTCCGGATTTTTCCGCAGCAAATAACGAAAGCCAGGTTGCCAGGAGAGGTCCGTGGACAACAAGTCCGGAATAGCCTTCAACTTCAGTCGCATAAGGTCGATCATAATGAACACGGTGCCCGTTGAAGGTGAGCGCCGAGTAGCGAAAAAGTTGCAATGTATTCGTGCGCATTTCCTCAACCCATTCACTTACTTCTTCCGGAACAGCCAGAGGATGTGACTTCGGATCGGAATCGGTGTAAACAATCTTTCGATTTTCTGTAACGCAAAGCGTTCCTTTTACGCAAAACTTCCTGAGAATATTAACAAAGACCAACTCTCCGCTTTTGCCATTTTTATGGGTGATGCCGGTAGTTTCCCAGGACACACTCACTTCGTCTCCTACCCTCAGCGGTTGATGAAACTCATATTCGCCGCCTGCAAACATCCTTCGTTTTAGCGGAATGGGGGGCATAAAATCACCTCGTGAGGGATGACCATCAATCCCAATTTCGTCTGGAGGAACAGATGGTTCTCCCAACATCAGTAATGCCAATGGAAAAATCGGTTCGCCGCAAGCTGGTGGTTTCCCTGAAAGGTTCAAGGTGTAATGCAAGCGTGTGGAATTAACCTCAGTCAGTTGATCCGTATAAATATCTTTTTTACCGATCCATGAATCGTAGTCTGGAATCATTAGTTTTAATCTTTTGGTGAAGTTTTCGCAAACTCCGCACGAATTGCCTCCCCATGCTGATTTAACTCAGGAACATCCCCAAGTGTTTCAGTGAGTTTGTTATTAAAAATTGCCGGTGGCGCCGGAAAGCGGATACTGCCTTCCGGATTGGAAATTTCTACCCGCCGCAGGACAGGATGAGTTGAAAATCCTCGCATGTCATTTAGTGTTCCGTAGGCGATCTCAGACTTTTTCAGTTTTGCCGCAATCTCAGCATGAAGCATTTTTCCGAGCACAGCAGCAACACGCTTATCCACTACGGAACGGTTTGATAAACGGGAGGAATTGTCCGGATACTGATCCGCAAAATCCGCGTCATCAAGAATATCAGCGCAGAAGCGAATCCATTCACGTTCGTTCTGAATGGAAAGCAACAAGGTTTTGCCGTCAGCCGTTTTGAATGCACCATAGGGACAAATCGACGGATGAGACAGTCCAACTCTTTCAGGAGCTTTTCCGCCATAATCCTGCCACAATAACGGAACTGCCATCCAGTCTGCCAACGCATCGAAGAGTGAAACCTCAATATGCTTCCCGCAGCCGCCAATTCCCCTTGCAATCAATGCTTCCAGAATTGCCGCCCACGAATACATTCCTGCCGCAATATCTGCGACAGAAACTCCTACACGACCCGGAGCATCCGCAGTACCGGTGATCGAAGCCATGCCTGTTTCCGCCTGAATCAACAAATCGTAGGCCTTCATTTTCGCCCATTCACCTCGGCTTCCATAACCGCTGATTGAGCAGGTGATCAGTTTAGGATTATCTTCCCGCAACTTGTTTGGGTCAAGTCCCAGTTTAGCCAATGATCCTGGTTTAAAATTTTCAATGAGCACATCCGCTTTGTTTAGTATTGAACGCAGCAGTTTAATTTCTTCCGGATGTTTCAAATCCATTGAAATCGATTCTTTGCCGCGATTCAGCCAGACAAAATAAGCGGAATCACCGTTAACGACATGATCATAATTGCGGGCAAAATCACCTTCAGGACGTTCAATTTTAATCACCCTTGCACCAGCGTCAGCCAATCTTGATGAAGCAAACGGAGCTGCAACCGCCTGTTCCAAACTCACTACCAGCAAACCATCCAATGCTCCCATCAGTATGACCTCGGCAGACCAAGCACATGTTCTGCAATGTAGGAAAGAATGAGATTGGTGGAAATAGGCGCAATTTGGTACAAACGCGTTTCTCTGAACTTTCGTTCCACGTCATATTCTTCAGCAAATCCGTAGCCACCGTGAGTTTGCATACACGCTTCCGCCGCTTTCCAACTTGCTTCAGAAGCCAATAATTTCGCCATATTTGCCTCTGCGCCAGGACGTTTTCCGTCTTCATATAAGAGTGTTGCTTTCTCAGTCATCAAGGCTGCGGCCTCTGTTGCTGCAAATGCTTGCGCGATTGGAAACTGAATTCCCTGATTCTTGCCGATTGGACGTTCAAAGACAATTCTTTCATTGGCATAATCTACTGCCTTTTTAATGAACCAGCGCGAATCTCCAATACACTCCGAAGCAATGAGAATTCTTTCCGCATTCATTCCATCAATGATATATCGAAAACCCTGCCCCTCTTCTCCTATAAGATTTTCTGCTGGAACCCGTAAATCGTCAAAAAAGACTTCTGTGGTCGCGTGGTTCAGCATCGTTCTGATGGGGTTGATTGTAATTCCATTACCAACTGCAAGTCGCATATCCACGATAAAAACCGACAGCCCATCGGTTCTTTTTTTCACATTTTCACGCTTGGCAGTCCGAGCCAAAAGGAGCATCAAATCAGAATGTTCCGCGCGTGATGTCCAGACTTTCTGACCGTTAACAATGTATGAATCACCGTCTTTACGCGCGGTAGTTTTCAAGGCGAGCGTATCAGTACCACTACTTGGTTCAGTTACCCCAAAAGCTTGCAGACGCAAATTGCCATCCGCAATTCCGGGCAGGTAACGTTTTTTCTGATCTTCAGAACCGTGGCGTAACAAGGTCCCCATGATGTACATCTGGGCGTGACAAGCCGCACCGTTTCCTCCGGAACGATGGATTTCTTCCAGAATGACAGCGGCTGCTCTAAGTGTTAAACCGCTTCCGCCATATTCTTCCGGAATCAAACAGCTGAGATAACCATGATCGGACAATGACTTCACAAACTCTACAGGATATGTCCGGGTTCGGTCTTTCTCTCTCCAGTATGTGTTTGAAAATTTAAGACAAAGAGCCTTAATGCCATCCCTGATTGCCTTGATATCCTGATCTTCATCAAACATGGAAATGTATGCTGAAAGTTAAAATTGCGATTACGATTTTCAAAATTTGAAACCTGGTATTGCTTGATTAAAGTCTCAGGCAGGAGTAAAAAAAGTCAACAGAAATATGATTAAGTCTGTATCCTGTAACAATCAAACTGCAGTCTAAATTGCCATTAAGCAATTATCTCAGGCATCCTTCATGGACCACTGTCCATTTCCGGAAACATCCAGCAACTGATGCAGATCACTGTCCCGAAAGGATGGTTCACCCGGAAGTTTCAGTATTCGTTCTACCCAATTCTCTGGATCAGGAACACCACCATAGCTGAAAAGCATTGCTGCTTTTTCACGCATTTCCGCTGGAGAAAGCGGTGCATCCGGATCGCCTTTGGCGTGTTTCCGGCGTACACAAATTTCTTCTCCGTTGCTTAATTTCACTTTCACCTCCGCACCCCAAGCATCCGGATAAGCTTTTTCAAATTCTTCGTTACATTTCAAACTGAACTTTTTCGCCAATCCGGAAGCTTGTTGACGTGCTTCGGATTCAAAAGAATCGAATCCAACTTGACCGCAAAGTATAGCGATAGAAACACAATGCTGCAAGGAAAACTTAGCATCATAAAGTGAATCAGGATTCGGTTTATCACAGACATCAAGGGCAGACTGATATACTCCAAGTTCGATGGATTCCGGAATTTCACCTTTCAGCTGAATTGAAATTTCAAGTGCTGCGTCAATGGCGGGATGTGTGTGGCGACAGGAGGGCCAAGGTTTGATTGAAGTTTCATGCAGTTGCCACTTTCCTTCCGGATTATTAAGCAAGGCCTCCGGATTTGCGTCGGGACAATATGCTGCATAAAAACCTCGTTTACCTTCCAGAATAGTGGGCGCTCCGCTTAAACCGTAACTTGCTAAATCGGCAGCAATCACACCAGACTGACCTGCGCGTCCCGCATGAAGGTGTTTGCTCATAGTACCGCTTGAGGAAAATTCCCAGAGTCCGGAAGACTGAGTTCCTGCATTTCCGAGAGCGTCGCGCATTTGGGACTTGCTCAGCCCAAGTATTGATCCGGCGGCGTATGCCGCTCCGAAAGTGCCGCAGGTCGCCGTGTTGTGCCATATTTTGTAATGTGCCGGCCCCACTGAATTACCGAGCCTTGTGCAGGCTTCAAATCCTTTCAGCACTGCTTCCAGCATCATTCTGCCGCTGAGTCCTTCACGCAGTCCAAGAGAAAGTACCGTTGGAATAACCACGCATCCAGGATGGACAACCGACTGACGGTGAAGGTCGTCAACTTCTAGAATGTGCATCAAGGCTCCCAGCCAGAGGACTGTGCGGGAAGTGTTTGGTGGTTCATCCAAAAACCAGCGATTTAGAATTCTTCCTGGATCAGAGTTTCGTCCCGCAGCAATATTTGCCATCGCATCCAGCACGAACCACGAAGCCGCTGTAATGTCCTCATCCTCAATGCTTTTACTTTCAATCAGTTCAATTAACTGTTCTGTCAATGTCATTCTTTTTTCTTTCTGTTGTCTCTACAAAGAATTATCAAATATTTTATCAATCAACATCGTGTATTAACAATCTTCATAAAACCAGTAATTTCAAGAAAGTTCCCAAAATACTATTTTTTCGATTTTCTCATTCCCGCTCCTGTGCCAATATATTTTGAGCAGAAGTTTTCAACATAATCCGTATTTTATATCGGTCGCCCAAATAGACTGATTTAACAAACTCAACCGGTTTTGATAGAGGATTCAAAGTGGTACGAGTAAAACTTAGCACAGGGTCCGTTGGACCAATTTGAAGCTTTTCTGTTTCTTCCTCAGTCGGTCGTCGTGCCTCAACCGTCTGTTGAGCAACCGACAAATTAAAAAAGTATTTTTCCCTTAATACCTGGTAGAGTGATTCCTGGGAAAAATCATGATGGTTTTCAATATCTGGACATAAAGCATAAGGTATAAATGCGCATTCCAGTGAAATTATTTCATCATCTGCTAAACGGAACCGTTCAAGTACGAACAGTCTTGTGCCAGGACTAATTTTTAATTGGTTGGCTTCATATTCTTCTGCCAATTCAATACCCATTTTTATAACACGGCTGGAAACTTTTTTTCCTTGAGTCGCCATGTCTTCAGTAAATGAGGTCAGATTTCCTAGAGTCTGGTCAATTTTTTGACGGGAAGCCACAAATGTACCTTTACCGATTTGTGTGTATACCAAACCTTGTTGTTCCAATTCCTTAAGCCCTTTAGTCACAGTCATTCTACTGACCTTAAATCGCTCAGCAAGTTCCCGTTCAGATGACAGACGGGTATGTACAGGATAGTATCCAGACTGAATTCCACTTTGTAAAATATCGCGGATTTGTATATACAATGGAGTTGCGATCGCAGAATTCACAACAGACAATGAAACATCCGAGTTCATTATTGAATTTTGTTGAGGTGTATTTTGTTCATTATTCATGTGTGACTACACTTGTTGGTTTTAGGGGTTTCATTCTTCTGCTAGAATTGTTCATATTTAAAAGTCCATGCAGCTTTACTCGGAATCTTTTAATTGCTTCAAGATTATTTTCTCTTGATAGATTAACTCTATTAGAAAGAGCAATTATTATTTGTTTCGATATAGGATCAAACCAGAGAGATGTCCCCGTAAATCCAGTATGACCACATGAATCATCCGGATAATTCGGTCCACAACTGCATATTACCGAAGTCTTGTTTAAAATTGAAAGAGGTTTTTTAATTTCCCACCCTAATCCACGTGGAGTCAAAGATAATGGATTTTGATTTTTCAGCATTTCCAGCACGGATTCTTGAGTAAGAATACGAACACCATTGAGTTCACCCTCTTTCAACAACATTTGAGTATATCGATGCAAGTCCTTTGCAGTTGAGAATAGACCTGCATTACCACCTTCTTCTGCAAAAGCAAAACTATTTTCGTCATGAACCATTCCATGCAGAACTTTATTACGAATAGGACAGTATGCAGTTGGGGCTACATTATTTAAGTTTTTCCGATTTTTGTACGGTGAAAAAAGACTATTACGCAATTTTAAAGGTTTAGCAATTTTATCGTAGAATACTGCCGACAAATCTTTTCCACAAATTTTCCGGATCACTTCACCCAGTACTAAAAATCCTAGACAACTGTAAATCATTTTTTCTCCAGGGGAATATTCGAGTGGAATATTCATCAAACGTGTATGGGCTTCTTCAGGATTTTTAACCAATTCGTAAAGATTTTTCCACGCAGGAAGTCCAGAAACGTGTGTCAGCAAATGCCTCAAAGTGATTCTCTTTTTTCCTCTCCCTGCAAATTCAGGAAGATAAAATTGCACAGTGTCGCCCAGTTTCAAACTTCCTTCTTCCTGCATAATCAACAGCAAAGTTGCCGTCACAACTGGCTTTGTTAAAGAGGCAACATCAAAGATCGTGTCCACAAGTAACGGTCTTGAGTTTCCTGATTGCATTTTACCCCATGTTTTGTGAAGCAAAACCTCACTTCCTTTTGCGTAGAGAATCTCAATTCCGGGGAAAGTTTCTGTCTCAAGCTCCTTATTTATTAAGGTGTCAAGTTTTTCACCACAATTTACTTCATTAAACATATTACAATCATTATACAGCTTGAAAAATGACTCCTCCGCATAATGGACG
>Ga0208570_1000564_pt1 | contig 13003 bp, 16 predicted proteins | sample DeeseametaMP1202_FD_184192 | JGI IMG/M metagenome (GOLD analysis project Ga0208570, IMG submission 184192) | Marine microbial communities from the Deep Indian Ocean - MP1202 (SPAdes) | ecosystem: Environmental > Aquatic > Marine > Oceanic | place: South Indian Ocean | collected 2011-03-08
AGAAGAGAGTTAAAGAACCAAAATCAATTATTGCTGTAATGATCTTCTCAATGATTTTCTTGATAGGATTTGGTGTATATCCAGAACCTGTCATACAATTTGTAGAATTTGCAACTCCAGTACTTAGTTTAGACTTTACGCCTTAAATGAAGTAAACTTAATTAAATTATCTAGATTTATCTTCGCATCATTATCTGGAAGCTTTCTCAAATAAGCTCTTGCTTTTTCAGAATATTCTTTTAACATCTCTTCCATTTTATCAAAAACATCTCTTGGATCTAAACTTTTTTTAATTAAAAGATTAAACAACTTGTCTTCATTTTTCCAATCAAACAAATCATCTCTAATTTGATATGCAATTCCAATATTTTTACCATATCCAGTTAATGCTTCAATTTGATCTTCTGTCCCATTTGCAATAATTGCACCTGTTCTAGCAGCAACTTCAAATGCTGTTGCTGTCTTGTATTCAATTACTTTGAGATAATCAGCAAATGTAACATCTTCACTAGTTTCTAGCCTGCTTTCAATCATTTCTCCTTCACTCATCAACATAGCAGTGGTAGCTAAATCTTTTGTGATTCTCGTATTATCTAATCTAGAAGATATTGCAAGAATTAAACCTAAAACAAAGTCTCCTGTAAGGACACTAGTGTTGTATCCATATTTGATATGGAATGGATCCTTTTGTCTTCTCATAGTTTCATTATCAATAATGTCATCATGGATAATTGATTCCATATGTAAAAACTCAACTGCACAAGATGCTGAAAATGTATTTTCATCAATTTTACCCACACATTCTGCAGCTAAGGTCAAAATTATTGGTCTGATACGTTTCCCACCCTCTAGTGAATACTTTAGTGGTTCAATGAATTCAGATTCAGAATAAAGATCTAACTCATTCTCTAAAGCCTGATCTATTTTTTTAATATACTTACCATAGGTTTCAAGTAAAGGATTAATCTCGATATTTTTTCTATCCAAAATAGCTTAATCAAAAAACTTTGTTATTAGTAAATAAATCTTGGTGCTCCTGCCGGGATTTTCATCGATAGATTTTGAACCCGGGATCTTTGCCTTGAAAGGGCAAAATGCTTGACCGGTCTACACCACAGGAACCCAAGAGAATTCAGTATTTTGACCATAAAATCTTTTGTAAATCACAAAGATTTTTTATTGGTAGATTTGGAGATGAGACATGAATATAATAAAAAGAATTGATGCAATGATTGAAGAAAGAAGTTTACTAAAACATCCATTCTACCAGATGTGGTCTGATGGAAAGTTAATGCAAGAATCTTTAGCAGGCTATTCTAAAGAATATTTTCAACTTGTAAAAGCAGTTCCATCTTTTATGACTCCAATTATTGAAAAAGCACCTGATTCAGTAGTTAGTGAATTAATTGCAAACCAACAAGAAGAATCTGAACATGTAAAATCGTGGATTAGCTTTGCAGGAGAACTTGGTGTATCTGAAGATGAACTAATTTCCTATACTGGATTAACCAAAACTCAAAAAGCTGTGTCTGATTTGAATCAATTAATGAATACCTTTGAAGGCGGCACATGCGCAATGTATGCTTTTGAAAAAGAAATTCCCAAAATTAGTCAAACAAAACTTGATGGATTAGCAGAATTTTATGGGCTAACTAATGATGGAGCTACAGAATACTTCAAACTCCATACTGAAGCTGACATTAGACATACTGCATCATGGAGAAATATTCTAGAAAAATCTTCAATTGATTCAAACAACTTGCTTGAAATTGCAGACAAATCTATTTCTGCACAAAACTTGTTGCTTGATAGTTGTTATGAAGAATACTGCTAATCTCATAACATTTTATACCTGAGAAAAAATTCATCTGCTTAGGGCCCGTAACTCAGCTTGGTAGAGTAACCGGCTCATAACCGGTGAGCCAAGGGATCGAAGCCCTTCGGGCCCATTTTATTTCCATTAGTTTTAAAATAAGCTAACCTAAAATTTATTGGCCGCAATGAAGAATCAGAGTTATATCTGAATGATGATGGGAAGGCATTTGTCTGAGCTGCCAAAACTCATTTGCCGATTTGATTTTTTACCTTTTCCAAGATACTTTCATCCACAAAATTTTGTTCATACAATGCTTCTGTAATTTGTAAAATATTTAGAATTGAATGCATCTTTACTCCTAATTCAGACAAAGCTTCATCAGCTCCTTCCATTCTATTAACAATTACATATGCATCTGTTACTGAAATGTTGACTTCTTTTAGTAATTTAATTGCATTTACAATTGAACCACCAGTAGTTGCAACATCATCAATCATAATCACTTTCATTCCTTCATGAATTTTTCCTTCAACTGATTTTGAAGTTCCATAATCTTTTGGTTTACTTCTTACATAGATTAATGGTTTGACAGTTTCTATAGCTAATGCTGATGCAATTATCAAACCACCTGTTGGCACTGAAACAATGGAATCAAATTTGTTAAATCCAATATTTTGCGCAATCTCATTTTCAAGATATTTTACCATTTTTCTAAATTCATGAGGATAGCTTGGAACTAGCCTTAAATCTACATAGTATGAACTCTTTTTACCACTAGCAAGTGTAAAGTCTCCAAATTTTATTATGTTATTTTGATGCAAAAATGTTGTAAACTCTTTAACAAATTCCATACCAAAATTAACTACACTGGATTTATTTTGGTTTGTATTGTGTATGAGTTATGCCTGAAATCTGGTTAAATTATGGAATTACAGACGTTGTTTTAGATATAAGAGCCGAAAATTTAGAACAAAAAATTGATTCTGAAGGAAAAATTTTGGAAGATTCAGTGATTAATGAAAAACTCAACACACTTGATTTATCCAAACCAATGGAACTTGTAGTTTTACATAATTCCAAATCTATTCAAAAAATTATTTCATCACTATTTACTTTATGTGAACAAAAATCAAAACCATTTCCAAAAATTTTAGCTGATAAAAAAATCCTGAATTTAGTCAAAGCAGGATTACCTGAAGGAAGTTCAATTAACGAATTTGATGATGTTGAAATTTCAAATTCAAATCTTATATTCATGGCTGAAATGGAATTTGATGGATTATTTGGTTATGAGACCATTTCAACACGTCTGATCAAAAAATTTGGTTTAGAATCTATGCTTTCAGCATATGCAAAAAGACAAGGAAATCTTCCTACTCCTGGACAATATCCTGAAAGTTTAGAAGAAGCCAAAAAATTTATCAATAATTTTGAAATTCAAGGAATCGAAATAGTTGCAAATTCTAAAGGCATAATTGATTTTTCTATAGGTCATCCTTCTGAAACTCTTTCTGCAACAAAAATTATGGAATCACATTCAATCAAAGATATAGATCATCACAAAACTATGGTAATTAGCACTGGAAAAGATTCTAGTAATGACAATCTTGGAAAATCACTCTCTTCACTCTGGAATTGTACAAATGCCATCAAAAAAGATGGTCTTGCTATTTTAGTAGCTGAATGTAAAAGTGGTTTAGGCTCTGATGCAATTCAACAATACATTGAAGGTAGATTAACTTTAGAACAACTTGAAAATCCTATCAAATACATTAGTGGAATGGAAGACTTGTTATTTCTTTCACAGGTCCAAAAGAATTTTCAAATTTGTTTAGTTTCTATTCTTCCTGAATTTTATGCCAAGAAACTTAACATGATTTCTTTACAAGGAATTAAGTATTCTCTGGACTATATTCTTAAAACACAAGGTGCGAAACAAAAAGTTGTAGTAGTTACAGATGGTGCTAGACTTTTGTTAAGGTAAAATACTAGACCAAAAACCTGATGGTAATGGTGCGCATAAAACTGCTAATACCACGATTCCAATGTATGCAAATTTTCTGTTTCTTGAAAGTGGTGAAATATCATCCAATGGAGATGCACTAGGACTTCTTGAACTCATTATTAGAATTAATATTGCCATTAACCAATAATTTAACAAAACAAGAATTGCCATACTTCCATAAGTTGCATATCTATGCATCTTTTGACCCAGTAATGTTCTTGCCATGTGACCTCCATCTAATTGCCATGCTGGAAGTAAATTCAAAAACGTAATTAAAAATCCAATCCAAGCTGCAAACATAATGGGAGTCATAATAACTTGATATCCGGCTCCTCCTTTGCCGAACATTGCCAAACTAGCAGACATTAACAATGGTTCTCCTTGGCTCCATTCCATCAATCTAGATTCAGCAAATAATTCTGCAGCAACCGCTTGTTCTATAATTGGTGCAGTATATGCTCCATAAATTGAAACTATTACTGCAATTACTAATCCTGCAACAGGACCGGCAATAGCAACATCAAATAAAATTTCTCGATTAATAGTCAATCCTTTTGATTGGATAAATGCACCAAATGTTGGAATGCCGAGTATAGGTAATCCTGGAATAAAGTAAGGCCAAGTTGTTTTTAGCTTATGTGCTCTAGCAGCAACAATGTGACCAAGCTCATGAACCCCTAAAATTCCTAACAATGATAATGTATAGATTCCTGCCATCTGTAGAGGATCTCCAATCTCTACAATTGAATTTGTTCCATATGTTCTATAATATCCATCAACCATCACAAATGAAATTACAATGACAAACAAAATTCGAGGAGTCCATGTATTGCTCAACCACTTTCTCTGTTTTTTTACAGCAAATTTTTGAATGATGATGACTTTTGCACCATTGATCTCTTCTAATTTACATACATAACTCATATTTTCTAACTTTCTTGCTAAATCCACAAACTTTGATTTGAATTCCAAATCTTCAATTGTAAATTCTAATGAAAATTCTGCTTTTGTAAAATCACTGACCTCAAATATGGAATTTACTAGTGAAATAATCCCTTCTTGTGTGTGCTCTTCCATCTTTTTAAGACTAAATCTTTCCATTAAATGGCTTTCTGGTTTAAAATTAAATATTGATACCAATATCATATTTCATGCAAGTAATTCTTAGAGAATTAGGTGACTGTAGTATTAGACGAGCAGAAATAAGCGACCTGATTCCTATTATGGAAATTAATTTGAAGACACTTCCTGAGCACTATTCTGATTATTTCTATGAAAGCTTACTTGTAGAAATTCCTGAGGCATTTCTAGTTGCAGAAATTGGAGGAAAACATGTTGGTTATATTATGTGTAAAACTGAATATGGTTTTTCAAATTTCAAGAAATTAGGTTTTGTCAAAAAAGGTCATATGGTGTCTGTTGCGGTTCTTGATGATTATAGAAAGAAAGGAATTGGAAGTGTACTTGTTGAAGAATCTATCAATGGCATAAAATTAAAAAAATGTAATGAATTCCACCTTGAAGTACGATGTAGTAATAATGAGGCTGTGAGAATGTATGAAAAACTTGGATTTGTTATCAGACAACAACTAAATGCTTACTATCGAGATGGTGAAGATGCATATCTTATGGCAATTGAATTTGATTAGTTCAAACCAATAAATAACTCACAAAAAATTCTTTTGCATGAACAAGCGTAAAGGAACAGGTATTACAATTTTTGTGCTTTGCATTGGTGGATTTTTTCTTTATGCATATTTGTTGATGCTCTCTGAATGGAGTCCTATTATATTACAATTATCTGTATTGATGATTGCAGGCGGAATACTTGGAGTAGTTGCATGGATTGGATATGTTATGGCAACAACAAAACCTCCATCTGCATCTATCACATCAAATGATTAATCTATTTTGAAATTTTTACATCTACCACAGTCTGATAATATCTAGGACCCACTGCTCTGACAATTTTTGAACTTAGAATTTTTGATTGTACTGGTGTAACTTGAAGATAATGTTCTTCTGAAAGTTTTCCAGCTTCTGATTTTTTGTCAGCATGAATATGTGAATAGTAATGAATAATTCCCTCATTTTTGGTTGTACTAATTGCAGATTTTAAAAATTCATCAGATCTTTCAGGTAACAACATCAATGTTCTATCAGATTTGTCAACTAATTGCTCTTTGATGATTTCTGACGCATCACCATTTATAGAAATTACTTTTCCTGCAAGTTTGTTTAATTCAATATTTTTTACACATAACTTTGACGCAACTGGGTTTATGTCAAGACTATAAACAGTACATTTTTTCTTTTTTGCAGCCATTATAGAAAACATTCCTACTCCCGCAAACATATTGGTTATTACCTCTCCATCCTGAACTAAATTTCCAATTCTTTCTCGCTCTGTAGAAAGCCTAGGTGAAAAAAATGCATTTTCAACATCTACTAAAAATTTACAGCCAAATTCCTTGTATTCTGTTTCAGTATTATCTTCTCCTGCAAGAATCTCTAGGTTTCTTGTACGAAAATCTCCTTCGACATCTGATGCCTGATAAAAAACACTTCTAGCAACTTTTACCTCGTTTAGCAAAGTTTCGCCGATGATTTTTTTCTTTGATAAGAGAGAATCAGGAATTCTTACGATGATTATATCTCCAATCTGATCAAAGGCTGAGATTAACTCATCACTTTCTTTTGATGTGAGAGTATTTTCCAGTACCTTTTTTAACATTCGAGTCAATGCTTGTAATAGTAATTTCCAGATGCCTTCTGTTCTTTATCCAATCTGCTTTCTAATTTGTTTACACGAGGTCTGAGACTTCTTTCATCTCTTCTAAAGGACATATCTAGTGATTTTAGAAATCTATTCATTGCATCAGCTTTTGGCATTGGAGATGTAGCTTGACCAACTATTCCTGACTCTCCTTCAAAGATTATCATTGTATCAGAAACAAGATCCATCAGTTGTAAATCATGATCAATTACTATTGCTGATTTTCCAAAAGAGCGAACAAATTTCTGTAAAAATTTTGCTACTACAATCCTGTCCTCTACATCCAAAAATGCTGATGGTTCATCTAATGCATACAGATCTACTTTTTGTAATAAGCATGATGCAACTGCTACTTTTTGTAATTCTCCTCCAGAAAGATTCTTGACAGATTTATTGTAAAGTTTTTTAATTTTTAATGGTTCAAGTATTTGTTCTTCTTCAAGACTTGCTTCAACTGGATTACCATTTGCTTTATCTAATAATGCTATAACTTCTACATCAATATCATTTTGAAGATACTGTGGTTTGTATGCTATCTTTATTTTCTTATCAATGCTGCCCGAATCTGGTTTTTCAACTCCTGCAATCATCTTCATCATAGTAGTTTTTCCAAGAGCATTTGCACCCATTATGCCTAAAACTTCACCTTTTCTTACTCGACCAGGTTCAATTGTTACTGAAAATGAAGAATATTTTTTCTCAAGTTTTGGATAAGTTACAATATCACTTCCTTCTTGAAATATATCCGTGGATGAAGAGGAGACATCAAAAGAAAATTTCTTGTCTCTAAATCTAACATTTTCTGCTGGTAAATACCCATCAAGAAAAACATTGATTCCTACTTTGGTAGATAAAACGCTTGAAACAATTCCATATGCAGCGGGTTCACCATATAATACTTCTACAAAGTCACTGAGAAAATCTAGTAATGTAAGATCATGTTCAACTACCATGACACTTTTTCCAATTCTAGCTAAATTTTGAATTACTCTTGCAACTCCAATTCTTTGAAAAACATCATTGTATGATGATGGCTCATCAAAAAAGTAAAATTCTGTATCTTTTGATGCAGCTACTGCTACCGCTATTCTTTGTAGTTCACCTCCACTAAGTTCTTTCAAACTCTGCTCCATAGAATTTTCTAGTCCCAATTTTTTGATTAACTCTCTAGACACACCTCTTTCATCATATTTCTCAAGAAGTTCTTTTCCTGTTCCATCAAATGCTTGTGTAATCTGATAAACCTGTTGTGGTTTTATTGATGAACGAATTTTTTTTTGTTCAATTTTTTCAAAATGTTGTTTAAGTTCAGTTCCACTGTAATATTTTAAAATCTCATCCCATTCAGGTGGGTTTTCATATCTTCCAAGATTTGGTTTTAAATTTCCTGATAGTATGTTTATTACTGTACTTTTTCCCATTCCATTTCTTCCTAGCAGTCCAACCACTTGCCCTATCTTTGGAGTGGGTAATCTGAATAGTCGAAATGAATTTGGACCATATTGATGAATTTTGTCTGTAGCTAACTCACTTGCAAGATTAACAATAGTTATTGCATCAAATGGACATACTTTGACGCATATTCCACAGCCATTACAGATGTCTTCATCGATCTGGGCTTTTTTTGATTCTTCATTCAAAACAATACAATCTGCGCCTGATTTGTTGACTGGGCAGTACTTTATGCACTCTAAACCACATTTTTTTGGCTGGCATAGATCCTTATCTAAAACAGCAACCCTGTGTGTCATGTTGTAACTCGGTATTTTCTTTGCTTTATACCTATTTTGAGTACATTTGAAATCTTGCGTTACGTTAATAGATGAGAATCAGACATAATTTTTTAAGCCGGCCATAGCGTTAGGGTGCGACCCAATCCCATTCCGAACTTGGAAGTCAAACCTGACGTCGCTGTTGTGTTACTAAGATGCGAGAGCCCTTGGGAAGCAGCAGTGCTGGCATTTTCTAATTTTCAATCAATCTTTTAATAATCAATAAATTGGTTTTATTATGATTTCAATGTCAAATTGTACTGTATGTGGTGAATCATTTTCAGATGATATTAGATTTTTAAATCATATGATGGAGAAACATGGTTTTAGAAATCCAAATGTTGAAAAACCTGATAGAAATAGTCGAGGTTATTAGTTTTACAAATTTTGTAAATAATCTAAAATCAATCTTAATTGTCGATAAACTTGTTTATATTTTCCAAATAAATGGACTATTAGACCATTTATCTAGATATACTAGAGATCTATTTTTTTGCTATTTGTGAACAGACTTGACGATCTCAAAAAAACTGCTTTAACAGTTTTACAGTCTTGCTGACAATTCTCATCAACTCTCATAGATGATGATTTTTCTGTTTTTTTAGAAAAAATTGATTTCATTAATGGAAATAATGCTGCTCTTCCTCCATATGCCATTTTTTTATCAATAAACCAAAACATGTCTAAAGCAGATTCATCTAGAATTTCATTTCTTATCTTTGTCCCAAAATCTGAATAGTGTCCCACCATCGTCATTTTACCTCTTGCAAAAAAATCAACAAATTTCGCAAATTTCACACATAAGTAACATTGATTGTCAAAAACCACAATTGGAACATTTTCTTTTATTTCCACAATATCTATTAGAGACGATCAAATTAAAATTTTGCAGAAATAGATTTTTATTAAATTTACAAAGACAATGATCAAGATGGGGCTTAATTACTATCAAATTAAGAAGAATATTCTTAGAGCCAGAAAATTAGTGATTAAGGGAACTAATATTGCTCGATCAGGCCATCCTGGAGGCTCTTTTTCTATGGCAGAAATTTTAGGTTGTTTATTCTACAAATACCTAAAATTTGATCCTAATAATCCTCAATGGGAAGATCGGGATCGTTTAGTTTTATCTAAAGGCCATGCTGCTCCTGGGTTGTTTTCAAACATGGCAGTTGCAGGATATTTTCCAGAATCTGAACTTGAAACTCTACGAAAATTTGGTAGTAGATTACAAGGACATCCTGATCTAAAATGCCCAGGTGTAGAATTTTGTGGTGGATCTTTAGGCACTGGATTATCTTATTCTATAGGAGTTGCGCTTGCTGCAAAAATTAATTCCAAGGATTATCATGTTTACACTATCATTGGAGATGGAGAATCAAATGAAGGCCAAATTTGGGAGGCCGCTATGACAGCTGCAAAATACAAGGTTGATAATCTTACTGCTTTTCTTGATAGAAATTTCATTCAACAAGATTCCTACACTGAAAAAATAATGCCACTCGATGAAAAATTAGAAGGTGATGATCTTACTGAAATGTGGAAAGATGCATCACGTTGGAAGACTGGTGATAAATGGAGATCCTTTGGATGGAATGTAATTGAAATTGATGGACATAGAGTTGAGCAAATTGATGCTGCCATTGCAAAAGCAAATGCGACAAAAGGAATACCTACTATAATAATATCGAGAACAATTAAAGGCAAATCCGTAGAACACATGGAGGATAATCCACAATGGCATGGAAAAGCTCCTGACTCTGATATAGTTCCTATAATTAATTATGAATTGGATTCACAATTCATGATTGCTCCGTCTATTATTGCAGGAGATATGACAAATCTAGCAAATGAAATTAAAAGATGTGTTTCTGGTAGAGCTGATTATATTCATCTTGATGTGATGGATGGTCAATTTGTTCCAAACAAAACTTTTGATCATACCAAAATCAAAGAGCTAAGACCTCTTACTGTAATCCCATTTGATTCACACTTGATGATAAATGAACCTGTGAAACATGTTAAAAATTACATTGACGCAGGTAGTGATATTATTACAGTTCATGCTGAAGTAACCGATGAGTCTAGTTTTGGGGAAATTCATGATTTACTAAAACAAAATCAAGTTGGTGTGGGTTTTGCAATAAACCCAGATACTGAATTACCTGAATGGTCTTACAAATTCTTACCTTCACTTGATCAACTAATTGTAATGTCTGTAGTTCCTGGAAAATCTGGTCAGAAATTCATTGAAGAAACACATGCAAAGATGGCTAGATTGAATTCTATTTTAAAGGAACATAATTTTTCAGGGTATATTGAAGCTGATGGGGGAATAAATCTTGAAAATACTGGCTCAATTTTTGCAGATGGTGCTCGTGTCTTTGTTGGAGGAGGTGCCATTGTTGGACAGCAAGATGTGCGAGCAGCAATTACAGACTTTAGAACTGAGATTTTAAAATCTAGACGAAGTATTTTGCTTGATAAAGCCCACGAATTAGGTGGATCTGATTTAGTAAACAGATGGATTGGTCTGCATGTTGTAGGAGAAAAACAAGAACAAATTAAAAAAATTGCACAGGAGGCAGGATACATTTGAATGAACCAATAATGACTGATATGCGTTCAGAATATTCCAAAACTTTGATTCAAATTGGAAAAGAGAATCCAAATGTTGTAGTTTTAGGTGCCGACACAACTGATTCACTGAAAACTTCTAGTTTTGGAAAAGAATTTCCTGATAGATTTTTCAATGTAGGTATTGCTGAAGCAAATCTTGTTACAGTTTCTGCTGGATTAGCAGCATCTGGAAAAATTTCTTTTGCTAGTACTTATGCAATATTTTTGCCAGGAAGAGCAGTTGATCAAATTCGAAATAATATTGCTTATCCTTCACCAGAAGGAAAGCAAGGCCTTAATGTGAAATTAGTTGTATCTCATGGAGGGTTATCTGTTGGGCCTGATGGTGGTTCACATCAACAAATCGAAGACATCGCAATAATGAGAGTTATTCCTAATTTCCGAGTTTTTATTCCAGCTGATACAATTTCAGTTTCTAAATTAACTCATTTAATGGCAAATGAATATGGACCATTTTACATGAGAATGGCAAGATCAAAAACTTCTATAGTTCATTCAGAATCTCAAGATTTTCAAATTGGAAGAGGTATTACTCTAAGAGATGGTTCTGATTGTACCATTGCAGCATGTGGAATCACTGTTAAAATGGCTTTAGATGCAGCTGAATCATTACAGCAAGAAGGAATCTCATGTAGAGTTTTGGATATGTTTTCAATAAAACCAATTGATAATGAAATTTTAGAAAAAGCAGCAAGAGAAACAGGTTGTATAGTTACTACTGAAGAGCATAATATTTTTGGTGGAATGGGTTCTGCTGTTACAGAATCTGTTTCCGAATCATACCCTGTACCAATAAAGAGAATTGGGGCTCAAGATATGTTTGGAGAATCTGCTAGAGATAATGAGGTTCCTTTACTTTTAGAGAAGCACGGAATAACAGCTTTTAATATGGCAAAACAAGTCAGAGAAATTAGGAATAAAAAGTTATGAAAATTTTTCTTGATACAGCTAATCTAGAGTCTATTAAAAAATTCAATGATATGGGATTACTAGATGGAATTACAACCAACCCTTCTCTGTTGTCTAAAGAAAAAGGCAATCCCAAGGATGCAATGAAAGAGATTACAAAAATTATCAAAGGTGATGTAAGTCTTGAAGTTGTAAGTACAGAATATTCTGGAATGATGGAGGAAGGCAAACGTCTTCGTGAATATGGAGATAATGTTGTTGTAAAAGTTCCTATGACTCCTGATGGTTTGAAAGCATGCAAATCACTTTCATCAGAAGGAATTCCCGTTAATGTTACATTGATATTTTCTCCAAATCAGGCTTTGCTTGCTGCAAAATCTGGTGCAAAATATGTTAGTCCATTTATTGGAAGACTAGATGATATTGGCGAAGATGGAATGCATCTAATTAAAGAAATCAAAGAAATATTTTCTAATTATAATTTTGGAACTGAGATACTTGTTGCAAGTATTCGTCATCCAGTGCATGTAATTGATGCCGCAAAAATTGGAGCAGACGTAGTAACTTTACCTCCTGCAGTCTTAGACAAGATGATGAAACATCCATTGACAAAAATTGGTTTAGAAAACTTTCTTGCAGATTGGGAAAAACTTAAGGCTGGAAATCCTGACATCAAAATATAGTAAAATCAAATCTAGCTGACAATAAACAAGAAAAAATATTAAAAATGAAAAATTAGGTTATTTTACGATTTTTTTTACTTCTTTTTTCTTTTACCTGTTCCTCTACCTGAAGACATTGTACCTTTGTATTCTGGTCTCTTTTTTGGTTCAGCAATATCTCCTAATCTTCTTCTACCTGTTCCTCTACCTGAGGAAACCATTGTATTTGCTGCTGCTTTTTTCCTTGATTCTTGAATTGCTTTAAATTCAGCACCAGTCCATTTTGTGGCATCACTGTCAACTTCAATAATTCTTGTTCCTCTTCCAGATCTGATTTTTATTTTGACCATAAAATAAGTAAAATCTTCTTATATTTATCTGGGGTGATTATCTAGAATTAATCATAGTTTTAATGGAATTTGT
>Ga0208570_1000571_pt1 | contig 12804 bp, 16 predicted proteins | sample DeeseametaMP1202_FD_184192 | JGI IMG/M metagenome (GOLD analysis project Ga0208570, IMG submission 184192) | Marine microbial communities from the Deep Indian Ocean - MP1202 (SPAdes) | ecosystem: Environmental > Aquatic > Marine > Oceanic | place: South Indian Ocean | collected 2011-03-08
CACGAAACTTTGATTTGGGCTTCTAAAAATAAAAATTCAAAATACACATTTAATTATCAATCACTCAAGTGTTTAAACGATGATTTACAGATGCGATCTGATTGGACCTTACCCATCTGTAATGGAAGCGAAAGAATAAAAAGAAATGGAAAAAAGGTTCATTCAGCACAAAAACCCGAATCTTTGTTGCACCGAATATTGTTGGCTTCTACAAATAAAGGTGATTTTGTATTTGATCCGTTTCTTGGAACTGGAACAACCGCTGTTGTAGCAAAAAAATTAGGTAGAAACTATTTCGGAGTTGAGAAGGAAAAAAAATATTTTCAAACGTCAAAACAAAGATTAGAAAAAACAATAAAAATAGAAGATCATTATCTTGATACTATCAAAAACAACAAATCTAAACCTCGAGTACCTTTTGGCTCACTAGTTGAACTAGGCATCGTTAAACCTGGCATGAGTGTCTTTGATCAAAAGAAAAAGGTAAACGCTAAAATTATGGCTGATGGAAGTATTAAATACCAAAATTCAGAAGGTTCAATACATAAAGTAGCTGCAAAAATAATTGGAGCAGAAAGCTGCAATGGATGGACCTACTGGCACTACAATTTAGGTGGGAATATGGTTCCAATAGATAATCTTAGACAAAGACTAATTTTGAAAACTGGTAAAATATAAATTCAAATGTTTTGTGATTTAATCTAATTTTTTTTAGTTATAAACTTTAGTTATTTTTTTAATAATTTTTTTTGTAAACGAAGGTATAAATTCACTGTTTGGCCGGTCGATAAAATACCATGTAAATTTTTCTGGTTTATTTTTTATAAATTTATAAAATAAATTAATATCCATCTTAATATTGGATATGTTGTTCTTATAATTACATAAATAAGTCCATCCTTTACTTTGTTTATTGTTTGATTTTACTACCTTAGTTTCTGGAATATTAAAATTACTTAAAAAACCAAAATTCTTATTTTTAGTTAAAGCAATCTCTTTTTTTTGCTTTTTCAAATAACAATAAACATTATATTTTTTGTCTTTTACTTGACGTTTTTTATTGACTAAAACTGAAGTTTTATTCTTAAAGAAATAACAATTGGTTCTTAAATTACAAATATTACACAAAGGATTACTGGGTTTACAGATAACTGCTCCGAATTCCATTAATGCTTCTGCTAAATCTCCATTTCTATTCATATAAAATTGTTCGTTAATGATCCTTTTTGTTCTTTTTTCATTTTTTTCTAAGTTCGTATTAAACAGCCTAGAAAAAACCCTCTTTATATTGCCATCAAATGGAATACGAGGTTGATTATAAACTAATGCTAATAAAGCGTTAGCAGTATACTCTCCCACCCCTGGTAATTTTTTTATCTCATTAAATTCTTTTGGAAGTTTACCGTTATAGTTTTTAGTTAGTATCTTCGCGGTTTTATGCAAATTTTTTGCTCTTCTGTAATAACCTAAACCTTCCCAAAGCTTCAAAATTGTTTTTTCATTGCAAGTGGACAAAACTTTTAAATTTGGAATTTTATTAACAAAATTTTTAAAATATGGAATTACAGTTTTAACTTGAGTTTGTTGAAGCATAAATTCGCTCAATATTCTATAATACTGCTCTTTTCTTGTCTTTTGGCCTAATCGCCAAGGTAGTATCCGCTTATTATTATCATACCATGAGAGAATTTTTTTTGATAAATTGTGCTTTTTTGTATGCATCACAAGCAAAACAATAAAGAAATCAGGACTTACGTTCAAGGATTAAGGTCCTTTGGTAATACTTTACCACGCAGCGTCAAGAGTATATTGAAAAAAAATGGTTATAATTATTCTGAAATAATTAACAAGTGGAATTTTTTGGTGGGCAAAGATATTTCTAATTCTTGTTTTCCCCAATCAATCAAAATGTCACGAGAAAATAAAAATGGAACTTTGATCCTATCTGTTGAAAGGGGTAATGAAATAATAGCTGAATATTCGAAAGAAGAAATTATAAACAAAATCAATAGTTATTTTGGTTATAAACTCATTGATCAAATAAGATTACAAACTTATAATTCAAAAAAGGAAAAAGAAAAAAAACAAACTATTTTAAATAAATCCTCAAAAAAATTTGAAAAAAAAATAAATGAAGTCAAAAATAAGAATATAAGAGATTCACTTTCTCAACTTTTAGATATAGTAAAAAATGATTAGATCAAGTTTAAATATTAAATTTTTTTTTATAATTAAAGTTATTTTAATTTATTTATTTGTTTGCTCAAAATCTTACTCAGGAAGTATAGCTACAAATATCAGTTCTGTGGTTCTTGGGCAAGATGAAGCACCAGTTAAAATTAAAATTTTTTCGTCTTTAACCTGTCCACATTGTGCAAACTTCCACATTAATGTAGTTCCAGAAATCAAAAAAGAATATATTAAAACAGGCAAAGTACAATTAATTTTTATTGATTTTCCCTTAGACCAAGGAGCCTTCAATGCATCAAAATTACTTCATTGTTTAGACAAAAAGAAACAAATATTATTTTTAGATACTATTTATGAAACCCAAAATGAATGGACTAGCGGTTCAAACGTTAATGACATTAATATAAATTTAAAAAAAATTGTTATGAACTTTGGGATAAATTCAGCCCAGTTTGATAAATGTTTAATTGATGAAACTATTAGCGATAAAATATTAAATGGCAGAATAGACGCAAATCATAAGTATTCTATAGATTCGACACCTACAATTATAATTAATGAGAAAAAACTTCAAGGTTCTGCTAGTTTTAAAAATATAAAAAAAAAAATAGAAAAACTTATTTAGTGTATGAAATTTAAAAAACTTGATTTGATTGGCTTTAAATCGTTTGTTGACAGAACCTCAATTACTATTGAAAAAGGTTTAACTGGAATAGTTGGGCCCAATGGTTGCGGAAAGTCAAACATAGTAGAGAGCATAAGGTGGTGCATGGGAGAAACCTCAGCAAAAAGTATGCGAGGATCGGGCATGGAGGATATTATATTCTCTGGCACGGCAAACAAAGCTTCGAAAAATATTGCTGAAGTTTCTTTAACTTTAGATAATTCTGATAAAGACGGACCTTTTCAATTCAAAGAATTGGATATAATTAATGTAAAAAGAAGAATAGAAAAAGACAAAGGTTCAAGATATTTCATAAATGAAAAAGAAATGAGAGCTAGGGATATTCAAACTCTTTTTGCTGATTTATCAACTGGGGCCCACTCACCTTCAATGATAAGTCAAGGTAGAATTGGAGCCCTGGTAACAGCAAAACCAACAGATCGAAGATCTATCTTAGAAGAGGCGGCAGGAATTTCAGGCATGCATGTCCGAAGACATGAATCCGAGTTAAGGCTCAATTCAGCAGAAAATAATTTAAGGAAAGCAGACGAATTAAGGAGACAACAAGAAAAGCAATTAGAAAATTTAAAAAAACAAGCAGCAGAAGCGTCAAAATATAGATTAATTTCAGAAGAAATAAAAAAAATTGAAGCTGGTCTTTATTATATAAAATTAAAAGAGATTGAAAAGGAAATAGAATCAACAAAAAGAATTACCAGCGAGTCAGATGAGGGAATAAATATTTTGAAGGTAAAAATTGATGAAAAAAATAGTTTTTTAGAAAAAGCTAATTTAGAATTGAAACCTTTAAGAGATAAAAATATGGAAATACTATCTAAATTACAAAGACTTAATTTAGAACTCCAAAATTTAGAAGATGAAGAAAAAAGAATTAAAACAGATAAAGATAGATTACAGAAATCTCAGGATACACTTACAGATGATATTGAGAGAGAGAAAAATATTATTTTAGAAGCAACGACAAATGAAAAGAGACTTAAAGAAGAAAAAAATGAATTAATTGAGATAGACTCGAAATACTACGATACAGAAAAAAAATCTAGCAAAGACTTGAATGTTACAAAAAACAGATTAACGGCTGAGATAGACAAAGTTAAAGAGTTGGTAAATGCTCAGAAAAATGATGAAGCAATAGCTGTCCTTGATAACTTTAAAACAATCATAGAAGTATATGCAGATAGTTACAGTAAAAATCAAAATATAAAAAATGAGTCTATAAAAAGAAAAGAAAGAATTAGCACGATCGATACAGAAATAGAAAGTTGGAAAAATTTGAAATTTAACTCTGAAAAAATGTCAAAAGAGTTACGCGAAAGAATAGGTAAAGTAAAAAATGATTTAGAAAATATTATTAAACTTCCTGAAGAAATATCTATTAAAAAAGGCCGATTAATGCAAAATGCTTCAGATACTGAGAGCAAGAAATTAGAACTTTCGGATGATTTAATAAAAGCTGAAGAAAATTATCAAGAAATAAATAAAGAACTAAAAGCTGTTGAACAAAAGATGATGCTAGCTAGAGAAAACAAAGCTAGGTCTGGTGCAACTTTAGAGGGTCTTGATAATAGAAAAAAAGACTTAATTAATACCTTAAAAATTGATCTAAATGTCACTGAAAACAATTTATTAGAAAACTCAGATCTAAAAAATATCGAAGATATGCCTAATGTGATTGAACAAGAAGACAAGTTGGACGCTAAAAAAAATGAACGAGAGCGCCTTGGTTCAGTGAACTTAAGAGCCGGCGAAGAAACTGAACAGTATAAAGTAGAAATTAAAAAAATAGAGAAAGATAGAGATGACCTAGTTTCCGCAATATCAAAACTTCGAACAATCATAAATGAACTTAATCAGAAAGGCAGAGAAAGACTTTTGGATGCGTTCGAAAAAGTTAATAGAAAGTTTAATGATGTATATACAAAACTCTTTAGCGGCGGTACTGCAAAATTAGAATTTGTTGAGTCAGATGATCCATTAGAGGCTGGTTTAGACATGCTGGTAAGCCCGCCGGGTAAAAGATTGCAGTCAATTACACTATTATCAGGAGGTGAACAGGCTTTAACGGCTCTATCACTAATATTTGCAGTTTTTTTAACTAATCCCTCTCCAATTTGTGTTTTAGATGAAGTAGATGCTCCTCTAGACGATTCAAATGTAACAAGATTTTGCTCCTTGCTAGATGAATTAACGAAAATTACAGAAACTAAATTTATAATTATAACACACCATGCCTTGACGATGTCCAAAATGGATAGGTTGTATGGTGTAACAATGCCGGAAAAAGGAATTAGCCAGTTAGTTTCGGTTGATTTACAAAAAGCTGAAGAGTTAGTTGCTTAAATAACTAACTAAAATAATGAAAGATTTTAAAGAAATATCAACTCGCTTAAAAATTGCAAAAAAAAATGTTAGAGAAATTGAAGAAAAAAACAGAGGTTCAAACGCCACATCTTTGGGAAAAGCTTTGAAAATCAGTACCGAATTGGTTGCTGCAGTGGTTGTAGGATCAACAATAGGGTTTCTTTTGGACAATTGGTTTGATACTAAACCGTTGTTAACAATTTGTTTTTTTATTATAGGTGTAGCCGCTGGTATATTAAATGTATTTAGATCAGCAAAAAAAATGCAAAAAAAATTATAAGAATATATAGGAGATAAAAATGGTCTTAAATCCAATGCACCAGTTCGAAGTTTATAAAATAGGACCTGAGATAAATATAGGCGGCATAAATCTTTCTTTTACAAATGCAAGTTTTTTTATGGCAATAAGCGCAATATTAATCTTATCATTATTGTTTTTTGGAACCAAAAAAAAATCATTAATACCCTCCAAAATACAATTGATAACTGAAATGAGTTACGCTCTTATTGCAAAGATGATAAATGATACCGCAGGTTCTAGTGCCAAAGCTTTTTTTCCATTCGTATTTACTTTATTCATGTTTGTTTTATTTTGTAATATGGTTGGAATGTTGCCGTATTCTTTTACAGTAACTAGTCAAATTATTGTTACGTTTGTGCTAGCAGCAACAATATTTATAGGTGTCACAATTATAGGATTTATTAAACATGGCATCAAATACTTGGAGCTTTTTGTTCCCAAAGGTGTTCCCATAGTACTTTTGCCTTTAATAATTGTTATTGAAATTATTTCTTATTTAGCAAGACCAGTAAGTTTGTCAGTGCGATTGTTTGCAAACATGCTGGCTGGACACACCATGTTAAAAGTATTTGGTGGGTTTGTAATAAGTTTAGGTTTGTTGGGCGGCTGGTTGCCGCTTAGTTTTGCTGTTGCACTAACTGGGCTTGAAATACTTGTTGCTTTTCTTCAGGCTTATGTTTTCGCAATTTTAACATGCATTTATTTAAACGATGCATTAAATTTACATCATTAACAAAGGAGGAAAAATGGAGTTAGAAGCAGCTAAGATGATAGGAGCAGGCCTTGCGGCAATTGCGCTAGCAGGAGCCGGGGTAGGCATTGGGCTTATTTTCGGAAACTATTTATCTGGGGCAATGAGAAATCCATCAGCGGCCGCAAAACAGTTTCCAAACTTACTTTTGGGATTTGCTTTAGCGGAAGCTACGGGTTTATTTGGATTAGTAGTTGCGTTAATAATTTTATTTGCATTTTAATAAATAAAATTCATCTATGAAAAATTTTTGCTTTGCCTTGTGCATTGGTTTGAGCATTTATGTAAATCAGGCATTTGGATCCGAGACAGGGATGCCTCAGCTTAATCCTGAATTTTGGATAGCCCAAATATTTTGGTTAATACTAATTTTTTCCTCTCTATATTTGATTATTTGGAAGATATTTTTACCAAGAATTACGTATAGTATTGAAAATAGAAAATCTAGGGTAGTCAATGATCTCGATGAAGCGCAGAAACTTAAAGATAATGCTGAAGAAAAACTCGAGGAATATAATGAAATAATTGAAAAAACAAAAAAAGAAGCAAAAAAAATAATCGACGATAGTAAAAAAAAACTTGATAGAGATATTGAAAACAAAAAACAAAAATTTAATGTTGAAATCGAAAAAGAATTAATGGCAACTGAAAAAGAAATAAAAGATTTAAAAAAAACTTCCACATCAAGTATAGCCGATATAGCAGCCGAAACATCGGCAGAAATAATAAGACAAATTATTAATACAGAAATCAATAAGAGCAATGTCTCTGCGATTGTGAACGACATTTCAAAAAGAGAAATAGAAAAACATATATGACAATAGATGCGACTTTTTGGGTAGCAGTTTCTTTCTTTATTTTTTGTGGATGTTTGATTTATTTAAAAGTACCACAAAAAATAAATAACTCATTAACTGATCAAATCAATAAAATGAGAAAAGAACTAGATGAAGCTGAAAAACTAAAAGTTGAAGCAAAAAATTTATTAAGCAATTACGAAAATAAAATTGATAAATCAAAAAAAGAAGTACTAGAGATTATAAATTTAGCAAAAAAAGATAGCGAGAAAACTATATTAGAAAAAACTGAAAAATTTCATCAAGCAATAGAAAATAAAAAGAAAAACACTGAACAAAAGATTGTTCAAATGAGAGAAAATGCCCTGAGAGACATTAAAAATATTTCAGTTAAAATTAGTATGGAAGCGGTTGAACATTTAATTAAAAATTCAATTGATAAAAATAAATTAGAAAAACTTTATACAAAAAGTCTGGAACAAGCTAAAACCTCATTAAAACATATTAAGGCTTAGAATGTGATCCGTCGCAAAAAGGTGGATGTTTCGTCATTTTGCATCCACAAAAATACATTTCTTTACTTTCCTCAGCTAAATATTTAATTGATTTATATTTCCCATCTTTTTTATGGGAGCCATCACAAAATGGTTGTTTCTTTGACAGGCCGCAAGCGCACCAAAAATAAGTTTTGTCCTCTTCAACTATAACTTTATAAGGACTTTTTTGAGGAGAGACAGGATTTGTCATAAACTAATAATATTCTATCTTAAAAAAAAAGGATATAAATAATTAAAAAAAATGGCCGTATATACAAAATTATCCGAAAAAGAATTGAAAGAATTTTTTTCTAAATACAATCTAGGTGAATTACTAAATTATAAAGAAATAAAAGAAGGTATTGAAAATACTAATTATTTTATTCAAACAGAAAAAGGCAAGTTTATTCTCACCTTGTACGAAAAAAGAGTTGAGGAGAAAGATTTACCTTTTTTTATAAGTTTAATGAGAAATCTTTTTGATAAAAATTTCCCATCTCCAGAGCCTATAGTAAATAAAAATGGCAATTACATATCTGAGATTTTAGGAAAAAAAGCTGCTGTTGTATCCTTTTTAGATGGATATGCAAAAAAAATATTGAATCCGAACGATTGTTACGAGGTGGGAATTAATACAGCAAAATTACACTTGATAACAAAGGATTTGACTGGCAAAAGAGAAAATAAACTTTCGGTTAATTCTTGGAGAAAAATTTATAATAAAGTTAAAAAAGATTGCTCTAAAATCCACACTAATCTACCAGAAATTATTGAAAAAAATTTAGATGTGATTGAAAGAAACTGGCCTAAAAATATTCCCTCTGGAATCATTCACGCGGATTTATTTTCAGATAATATTTTCTTTAAAGATGATAAACTATCTGGAATTATTGATTATTATTTTTCCTGCTATGACTTTTATGCTTTTGAGATAGCAATATGCTTAAACGCACTGTGTTTTGAGGGAATGAATGAAAATTTGAGTTTTAATATAACAAAATCAAAGAAATTTATTGATGGATATTCAAGTATAAGACAATTAACCGAGGAGGAGAAAAAATCTCTGAAAGTATTATGTCAAGGAGCGGCTATAAGATTTCTGCTTACAAGAGTTTTTGATTATTTAAATTTAACTGAAGGTGCAATAGTGAAAATTAAAGATCCAGTAGAATATTTAAAAAGGTTAGAATTTCATGACAATGTAGAAAATTACCAGGATTATTTTTTTTGATTATGGAAATTAAAATTTATACAGATGGAGCCTGTGTGGGTAATCCCGGACCAGGAGGTTGGGCTGCTATAGTTCTATTAGAAAACGAAAAGAAGGAGCTATTTGGTGGAGAAAGATTGACAACTAATAATCGCATGGAATTAATGGCCGCAATTAAGAGCCTAGAATATTGTGCTAAACAAGAGGAAAAACAGCCATCTTTAAAACATATAAAAATTTTTACAGATTCTACTTACGTAAAGGAAGGAATTACTGTTTGGATTAATAGTTGGGAAAAAAACAATTGGAAAACTGCTGATAAAAAAAACGTAAAAAATATTGATCTTTGGAAGAGACTTAAAGAACTAGTAAAATCTAATCAGGTTGAGTGGAATTGGGTAAAAGGGCATTCGGAAGACCCTATGAATGATCTAGCTGATAAATTAGCAAAAAAAGCAACTCCTATTTAATTTACTAACTAGATTCTTTCCATAATGTAATTCTGAATTTTTTTTAAATCCTTAGGTAATTTTTCATATTTTTCTTTTTCAACTAATATGTTTTTTAGATTTTCTGGTAATTCTGGTTTTATACTTGTTTCCTCCATAACTACATCCGAAAATTTCGAAGGATGAGCAGTCGCTAGAACTACAATATTTCCTTCTAAAGATATTTTGTTAACTGCACCGATCGCAACAGCTGTATGTGGATCAATTAACATTCCTTGATTCTTGTATACATCATTTATGACCGATTTAGTTTCTTCTTCTGATAAGCTTTCAGAGCAAAAACTTTCCCTAATCTTTTTTAATTCCTTTTTTTCAAGCTTCAATTCTCCCTGTTTGTTAAGATCGTTCATTAATTTTAATGTTTTATTTGAATTACAAGAACAAACATCAAAAATTAATCTCTCAAAATTGCTAGCAACTTGGATATCCATGCTTGGAGAAACTGTATGCTCAACTTTTAAAGGCTTATAAATGCCTGTGTTAACAGTTCTTTTTAAAATATCATTACTATTAGTTGCTATTATTAATTTATTAATAGGAAGTCCCATTTTCTTGGCTATATAACCAGCATAAATATCTCCAAAATTTCCTGTGGGAACTGAAAAGTTTATTTTTTCATCTTCGTTCACAACTTTAAAATAAGAAAAGAAATAATAAACAATTTGGACAACGATTCTTGACCAATTTATTGAATTTACTCCCGACATATTTATTAACTTACTAAAATCTTTATCAGCAAACATTGATTTAACAAATTTTTGGCATTCATCAAAATTACTAGCTAAAGCAATATTAAATACATTGTCTGAATTAACAGTTGTCATAAATTTTCTTTGAACCTCAGATATTTTATTATCTGGATGTAAAACAAAAATTTTCATGTTCTTTCTATCTCTTATAGCGTTTATAGCTGCTGCCCCAGTATCTCCAGAAGTTGCTACAACAACATTAATTTTTAAATTATTTTTCTCTAATATTTTCTCATACATATTTCCAATAACCTGCATGGCGATATCCTTAAATGCTAATGTAGGACCATGAAATAGTTCTAATAAATTTACTTTTCCAAGTTTTTTAATCACTACCACATCATTAACTCTGAAGTTTTTATAAGAATTTTTAACCAAATCTTTAATTTCTATTTCATTGAACTCATCGCTACAAAATTTTAAAATTATTTTTGTAGCCAACGCATTGTAGGAAAGATTTCTAAGTTTTTCTAATTCTTGAGAAGTATATAAAGGAATTTTTTTAGGAACAAAAAGACCGCCATCGGGTGCTAATGCTTTTAAAAAAACATCCTTAAACGAAAAAGTTTTTTGTGTATTTCTAGTGCTTATATATTCCATACCTTCTATTAATATAGAATTTTGATATTATCTAGGCAAAACCTATTACTATCCGATATATGAATTATTTTTATTGGTAAATTTACTTTTTATTTGAGATGTATTTCTTCCAGGCCCAATTTGCAACACCCAAAAGAATTAGTACTAAAATAATAATAAGTAGAGCTATTTTGCCTCCACTTTTATCATCAAAACCAATATGCAAAAATAAAATTGTTGATTCGGGTTGAAATGTCAAAATCTGCCAGATCATTTATTAAAATATTATAAAACTTAATATGTGGCTTTATCTATTAAGATAGAAGTAAAAATCATAAAAAGGTATAATATAGAATAACCAAATAATTTTATTGCTAATTTTTTTTCAAGAATTGAATCTTTTTCTTTAAATAGTTTGTAAGAAATAAACACGTAATAACCACTAAGTACTGCTGCAAGTATTAAATAAATTAAGCCATAATAGTTTAAAAAGAATGGTGATATAGCAATTGGAAATAAAATCAGAGCATATATAAATATATTTAACTTTGTGGTTCTGATGCCAGAGGTAATGGGCAACATTGGAATTTTGGCTTTTCTGTAATCTTCAGATTTATACAAACTTAACGCCCAAAAGTGAGATGGTGTCCATATAAATATAATTAAAAATAAAATGATAGGTTCAAGCGCTATACCGTTTGTCGCTATAGCCCAGCCAATTACAGGTGGCAAAGCTCCAGAGGCTCCTCCAATAACAATATTTTGCGGAGTTTTTCTTTTAAGCCAAATTGTATAAACGAAAACATAAAATAATATTGTAATTGCTAATATCGTTGCAGCAATTAAATTAGAAAAAATATAAAGAGCGATTACAGAAACTAACGATGATAAAATACCAAAAGCAAGAGCTTGATTTTTGGTTAATTTTCCAGTTGGAATCGGTCTAAGACATGTTCTGGTCATTAGTAAGTCCAAATCTGCCTCATACCACATATTTAATGCACCAGCACCGCCAGACCCCAAAGCAACAGCTATAAGCGAAAAAACTGCATCAAGAAAACTAACTTTGACGGGTGCTATTAATAATCCAACTGCACAAGTAAAAATTACCAATGACATTACTCGAGGCTTCATTAAATTAAGAAAAGCCTTCATGTAACCAAAGTAGTCTAACTTTAGTGTTTTTGGTTTTATACTATCCATTTTAAAAAATTAAATATGGGTTTAGCTCCCCACTACAAAATAAAACAAACGTGTAAAAAAAGTATAATGAGATTCTGAAACCATGATTGTTATAAATACTCCTATAAGAGTCATAGGCCACAAAAGGACATTAACAATAGCCCAACGTTCCCAATACAAATGCATAAATATCGCCATTATCAATCCTGCCTTTGTAAGCATAAAAGTTACGATTAAAGTCCATCTAAGTAATCCTTGAAAGTCTAAATAATCAACCATGTAGGAAAAAAAACTAAATACAAATAATAAACCCCAAATCCAAAGATAGATTCCAATTTTATGTGTATGTACTTCTTGTTTTTTATTCTGTTCCATTGTTAACCTTACCAAAGATAGAAAAATGCAAAAATGAATACCCACACCAAATCGACAAAGTGCCAATAGAGTCCCATGATTTCAATGGCCTCATAGTTAGATTTCATGCTTGTAAAAAATCCTTTTCGGCCGGTATCAAAGTCTCCTCGAAAAGTCTTTCTGGCAAAAATAAATAGAAAAATTACACCAATTGAAACGTGAGTTCCATGAAAACCGGTAATCATAAAAAAGAAAGAACCAAATTGAGCAGCGCCAAAAGGATTGCTCCAAGGTCGAATACCTTCGTGAAAAATTAATTTTGACCACTCAAACGCCTGCATGCCAACAAAGGCCAGCCCACCAAGTGCAGTAAACAGTAAGAACAAAGCACACAATTTACGTCTCTTTTCGTAACCAAATTTAACTGCAATGGCCATTGTTCCACTACTTGTGATCAATACAAAAGTCATAATTGCGATTAACAGCAAAGGAACTTCTACTCCAAAAACAGTTAGCGCAAATACTTCACTTGCATATGGCCAAGGTACTGTTGTAGATGCTCGAGCCGTCATTAACGAAATTAAGAAACAACTAAAAATA
>Ga0208570_1000572_pt1 | contig 12802 bp, 10 predicted proteins | sample DeeseametaMP1202_FD_184192 | JGI IMG/M metagenome (GOLD analysis project Ga0208570, IMG submission 184192) | Marine microbial communities from the Deep Indian Ocean - MP1202 (SPAdes) | ecosystem: Environmental > Aquatic > Marine > Oceanic | place: South Indian Ocean | collected 2011-03-08
CCTCTCTATATGGCGCTGAACGGCTCTTCGATGGCTACTGCTGTTGCCGCTGGTGGCGTCGCTATGGTGCGGCAACATCTGCGTGAAGAGGGTGGAATCAACGAGCCTCGCTCCGACCTCATCAAGGCCCTTTTGATCAATGCGGCAACGGATATCGGCGCTGCCGATATTCCGAATGCCGCTGAAGGTTGGGGGCAGATCGATGTGGCTAATTCGATTTCGCCCATGGAGGGCACGACTTCGCTCGATCTGCTATACGACGACTCACGCCAACTCGATCCGGGTCACAGTTTCGTCTACACGTTCGTCGTAGACAATGCCGCGGAATTCGATCTGACACTGGTCTGGGTCGATGCTGAGGCTTCTTCGATATCGAACCAGAGCGCGGTCAAGTTGGTCAACGACCTCGATTTGACCGCAACAGCCCCCGATGGCACTGTGTATCACGGCAACGTCTTCGCCAATGGCTACTCCGCAACCGGAGGGTCTGCCGACGGACTCAACAATGTCGAGCGCATCAAAATCGGGTCTGGACAGAGTGGAACCTGGACAATCACAGTCGGCCACGCAGGTGGAATCACTCAGGACTTCGCTCTCGTCATGACGGGTCTGCTGCACGAAGAGACATCATCCGATCTGACTGTCTTCGCAGGTTCGCTCACGACCTCGGTGTCGAACCCTCTGCAGGGAGACACTATTCTGGTCGAGGCGGCTTGGAGGAATCAAGCGGCCAAGGGGACTGGCCAGTACACGGTCGAAATCGAGGATCTGACCGCAGGCAACATCATTTACACATCACAACAGAATTCACTCGCCGGCGGTGCGACGAATTCCTTCTCTTTCCCTCACGTCTTCTTGAGCACAGGAGATCACCTTCTCGAGTTGAGACTCGACACCGGCGACGATGTGGTCGAACTCAACGATGAGAACATCGGCGTCGATAACAACAAGATCCAGATGACGATTCAAATCACTCAGATAGGCGTCAGATTGACGCCGTTGATGGAAGATGGATCATATCCGTCGAATCAGGCGGAACTCGATTCTGCACATACTCAAACCCTCGATCCTCGGACGGGGAGCCTCGTCTCTTACGATCTCGTTCTCGCCAACGAGGGGACCGAGACGATCAGCGTCGGACTCTCGGTCACACCTGTTCAGAGGATTGATGAGAATGGCATCATGCAGGCGCCGCGCGATGAGTGGTGGAAACTCCTGAATGAGTCCGGACCTTGGGAATTGGCTCCCTTCGGCGATGCTGGAGATTCGGTCCGCGTGACGTTGTCTCTCGAAGATGTCGACGCCGATCTGACCGATGGTGCGGGCGCGCGATACGCACTGCCCGGCACCTTCGTCAACGATCTGAATCTGTACGACAAGAATGCGCCGACGGTCGCTCATACAATCAGACTCACGACCATCGTCGAGAGGGTCGAAGGACTCTATACGATCCTCGCCGGTACCGGCGACGACCTTGGTGGCGAGCCCGGCGAATTCGCCACCTACTCGCTCTCGATTCGCAATACGGGCAACGGACCGACTCAATACTCAGTCTCCTGCAGCAGTGATGAGCGCTGGAGGATACACATCGGTAGCAGCGAATCGGATTCAGTCGTCTTGGATCCACTCAGCAGGTTACAGTTCCTGCCTCTGCCGATCCATGTCAAGATACCAGCGGCAGTCGATGGACAACCTGCTGCAGGTCTCACAGAGGATGTGACATGCGTCACGACCTCAGTGCAGGACGCAGCAGTGACGTCGACCGAAGTGGCGGTTGTCACAGTCTTCGAAAGCCACGATTTCAGCGTTGATCTATACAACTCGGAAGGTGATGTGCTGGGTGCCATGGCCCTTGCGGACGATCGTGCCGTGCTCAATGGCGACATCGTCGTCACCGAGCTTCTGCTGTCGAATGAAGGAAACATCGAGATGAATTTCGAGATGTCAGTGTCTTCGGCATTGAACACCTGGGCAGCACAGATATCCTACGATGGTGAGGATTCAACGGATTCACTGACCTTCTCGGTCGATGCCGGAGCCAGTGCTCTGGTCATCGTCGAGATGATAGTTCCAATGAATGCCGAGATGGGGACGAGGAATACTCTGACGATTCGCACTACTCTCGGTGATGGTCCGACGATGACGAATGGTACCCGATTCATCGTCCAGGAAGTCGCTGCCTTGGAAACTTCTGACGATGGTCTGATTCGCATAGCCCTAGGTCAGACAGGCACGAATGAAGTCTGGGTTCGGAATGCTGGAAATGTCCCACTGATCCTCGATTGGACCGTCGGCAGCCTGCCCGAAGGCTGGGTCGGTGGATTCCAGTCGATCATCCCCGCCGAACTCGACATGAACCGCGAGGCATTGGTCACCATCGGTCTCGAACTGCCGGGTAATCTGCCGATCGGCCTTCTCGATGAGGGAGTTTCGATAATACTCGAGGCGACCACTCCGGGTGAGGACATCGTGGTCCACACCTTCGAACTCGCCGTCGAGGTCGTTCCTTCGATATGGATCGAGTTAGCGCCGGACTCGAACAGCTTGAGCAACATCGATGCCGGCTCTGAGGGCCGGTTCACGATCACGGTGCAGAATCTCGGAAACGTGGATACTGGAGTCACTCTGGAGATCCAAGGCTTGGAAGATTGGCGCATCAGCATCGAGCCGTCGTCAATAGATTCGATAGTCACAGGCGGCTCGGTCGATGTCATCGTCACGGTCAGCCCTGATGATGAGGCTCAGCCAGGGCTGATGTCATTCACCGTACTAGCGAATTCAACCGATGAGGGAGGGATCAATGTCGTCACCGACGATGTCCTCGTTCTCGAAGTCAGCCGGGCTCGTGACAGCTCTTGCAGCGGCATCGGTTGTCTACTCGTCAGACTCGGGCTGCCGAAGTGGACGCTGGCAGTCCTCTTCCTCTTCGCGCTTGCCGGACTCGGTGTCGCCATGTCCCGAATGCGTGGTAGCACAGCATCGTCGATCCGGCCTGAAGAGGAACTCATTCCGACGGGTTCGGCTCTCCATTCTGGTTCCCAGATTGAAAGGCGAGCTGCTGCGATGGACACCGGTTCTTCGGGAGAGGTCCTCAGCACATCCGTCTCCGATGATGAGATTTCAGATGCCCTGGAGGCCACCGTACCATCTCTCTCACTACCACCCGTTCCGTCCGGTGCAATGCCGCTGCCTCCTGGGGGTCTGCCGGATGGCTGGACGATGGATCAATGGGTGGCTTATGGTCACCTCTGGTACGAACAGAATGTCTGACAGCCTCAGCCGAACTTCAACATCGTCTGACTTAATACGAGAATGTGGCCCGCTCAGGCTATGAGCGGTTCGCTTGTCCTGTTCGGCCCACCGGGCGCAGGCAAGGGGACTCAAGCTGGTCTGATCGTCGACCTGACTGGTAAACCTCAGGTGTCGACTGGAGAGATGCTGCGAGCCGCAGTCAAGGCCGAAACTTCGATGGGGATGGAAGCGAAGGAATACATGGATGCTGGATTGCTAGTGCCTGATTCTGTGATCATCGGCCTCATCGAAGAGAGATTGACCGAGGCCGATGCATCGGCAGGGGTTCTCTTCGATGGTTTCCCTCGGACGATCCGCCAAGCGGAGTCGCTCGAGGCGATCGCCAATGTCGTCGCTGTGATTTCAATCGAAGTTCCAGATTCTGCGATAGTCGAGCGAATCGTCGGGCGTCGAATGGATCCTGAGACCGGTGGAATCTATCATGTCAATTTCAATCCGGCTCCCCCAGAAATCGTCAGTCGACTCATTCAGCGCCGGGACGACAATGAGGAGACTGTGCTCGCGCGTCTGGCCGCTTATCACGAACAAACCGCCCCACTCGCCGCTTGGTACGGCGAACGTGACTTGCTGGTCAGCATTGATGGTGACCATTCTATCGACGAGGTCGCAGCTGCTGTCGAGACTGTAGTTCGTGGACTTGCCTGAGGTGGATGCATGGGTCGAGGAGGTTCCCGAAAGGATGCGAGACGGCGAAGGCTTCGAGCGGCCGATGCAATCGGGCACCTATCGGATGTTCTGACTGAGAATGTCCACTCTGACATCGATGTCGCGGACATCGCTGCCAGAGACATCCTGCGCACCTCGAAGCGACACGGCTCGCGCCCTGATGCCTCTATCTCGACTCTCATCTGCCGCTCTTGTGAAGCCGCACTCGTGCCGGGAAGAAATGCCAGAGTTCGAATAAAAAATGGCTACAGAATCACAACCTGCCTCACATGTGGTGGAGTCCGTAGACGATGTATGAGCACAGAGGAGGTGGAATGAATGGGGGGCATACCCGCTGATGTTCGCAGCAGAGCCAATGGAGATGACATCGCGATTACGGTGCGGATCGGACATGGAGGCGTGACCGATTCAGTGGTCTCCGAGCTCATTGATCAGCTCTCCAAACGGAATCTGGTCAAGATCAAAGCGAATCGTGGAGTGACAGTCGGCTCAGCCGAGCGCAGCGAACTCTTCGAGATGCTTGCTACAGCAACTGACTCCACTTTGGTTCTTCAACGCGGAAACGTCGCTGTATTCTGGTCCGGCGTCGGTTGACTGAGTCGAATCCGACTTGCTCCCGACAACATTCGATGGTCACTTATTTAGAGGTCTTGTTTGTGGCGGCGTCATGATTGGTCAAGAGCAGGTCGTGCTAATCATTTTCGCGGTCTCTTTCATCCTCATCCTCTCCGAATCAGTCCACCGAACAATAGCAGCCTGGTTCGGCTCTGTCGTGCTCTTGATTTACGGCCATTCGACCGGTGTTTTCACTCTCGCGCACGATTCTTCTCTCGAACATACGATGCTGGGGTGGATCGAGTTCGAGGTAATCGGCCTGCTTATGGGAATGATGGTCTTCGCCGCCATTCTGGAGTTGTGCGGATTCTTCGAATTCATCGCCATCAAAGCAGCCAAAATGAGTGGCGGCGACCCATGGAAACTCATCGTCCTTCTCGGCACCTTCACTACGGTGATCTCTCTGCTCATCGACAATGTCACCGCGATCATAATCATTGCTCCTGTGACCTTGAAGATCTGCAACAAGATGGAGATAAATCCCATTCCCCCTCTGCTCGCTGAGGCGATTCTATCGGACACCGGCGGCGTTGCTTCGATGGTCGGCGATCCTCCGAACGTGATGATCGCAGCAGAAGCCGCCAATCTCGGCCTTGAATCAACATTCGGCTTCAATGGATTCTTGTTAAAACTAGGAATTCTGACGTTGATCGCCTGGGTCGCGACGCTCGGTTACATGCGCTGGTATTATCGAGATTGGGTTCATTCGAAACCGGCGAACGTGGAATATCTGCTCGAGGAGGATGAGTGGGATTCAGTCGACGACAAGCAATTGATGTTCACCACGATCGCCATCCTGCTGCTGACTGTGGGCATGTTCTCAGCCAAGGAGTTCCTCGGTCTGGAGATCGAGATTCACGCCATCGCTCTCTCAGGTGCAGGACTCGCGCTCGTCGCTGCCCGCCCTAAGGATCACGAATTGAGAGGTGGATTCATGCATCTAGTGACAGAGAAGATCGAATGGTCAGCACTCTTGTTCTTCGCAGGCTTGTTCATCCTCGTCGGGGCTGTTGGCAATGTGGGATACCTCGAGGATCTGGCGGTCTGGATATTCGACAACTTCGGTAGCGATCCGGTGATGCTCGCAGTTGCAATCGTCTGGGTATCAGCGATCGCGAGTGCTATCATCGACAACATTCCTTTCACAGCGGCGATGATTCCAGTCATCGTCAGCATCGTAGAGGCCAACCCAGAACTCGACATAGCACCTCTGTTCTGGGCTCTGGCGATGGGGGCTGGCTTCGGGGGCAACGCAACTCCAATCGGATCCAGCGCCAATGTGATGACAGTCGCAATCAGCGAGAGAGGCCCTCGGCCGATCACCACCGCAGAATGGGTGAAGGTCGGTCTGCCGGTGATGCTGATCACCTGTACAGTCGCCACAGTATTCATGATCGTATTCCACGGTACTCTGTACAGTACAGTCTGATGAATCACTAGCTGCATTCATTCCCCATCTCACCCCTTAATTCCGTCATCGAGGTTCCTCCGACACTCTGAAGTCTCAACCGAGGCAGCGTGGCTCATGCAGGAGTGCGAGGTCTGTCACATGATACTCAGCCAGAGCGGCCCATGTCCTCTGTGTGGGTCGAATACTCACGATAAGTCATCACCCTCCGGTGCAACCTCAACCGACTTGGAGATTGAAACTGAGGCCGAGATCGAGCTGCCATTCGGCCTCGCTGACAGTGATTCGGTCGTCGACTCCAATCGACTACCATTCGGCCTCGAAGATGCACCTGAAGATGCACATGAAGATGCAGTCGAAGGAGCGGATTCGGAGGAAGAATCAGAACTTCCGAAAACTGCTTCGAATAAGGCTGGAACGCCACCGTCTGATAGTGTCGAATTACCCTATGGAATCGACGATATGTATCACAGCCCTCTTGATTGACGGTTTCCGGCTCTCTATACGCTGTTCTCGACCATCTCGGAACGACCCGAGTAGTTCATATAGCGGAGGTAAGTCGCCGACTTGCTTTTGGTGCACCCTTGTATGGGCACATACAGGGGGAAGTGGTCGAGACTGTTCCGCCCTGCGGGGAGACGGAGTGGTCTGAGAGACCAGATAGAATCGATATGCCTGGACACCAGAGGACTCACAATGAGTCCTGTGTCAAGATAATAATAGAAAGTGGGTAAGTAGAAATTACAAAATGCTACAACCCGACTGGGGGATGGCTCGGCTCGAGAGCCGACGAAGGTCGTGACAAGCTGCGAAAAGTCGCGGGGAGAGGCATGAATCTCATGGATCCGCGAATTGCCGAATGGGACCTCCTGGCGCTATGCGCCATTCCACAAATGGAAAGGGAACCCCCCGAACTGAAGCATCTCAGTAGGGGGAGGAAAAGAAATCAAACGAGATTCCGTTAGTAGTGGCGAATGAACACGGAATCGGACAAACCGAATCTCTCGGGGAAACCCGAGAGAGATGTGGTGTATGGACTGTCTCAGCCTAAAACATCGAAATGGAAATCGCCTGGAACGGCGTGCCACAGAGGGTGAAAGCCCCGTACATGCAGATGTGATGGCTTTGTGACAGATTCCTGAGTAGCGTGCGTTGGATATCGCGCGTGAATATGGGGGGCAGAAACCTCCAATCCTAAATACTACTCGAGACCGATAGTTAACAAGTAGAGTGATCGAAAGCTGAAAAGTATCCTTAGCGGGATGTGAAAAGAACCTGAAACCAGTCGGGAACAGGCTGAATATGCGTGAAAGCGATGATATGAGCAGCGTGTATTCGTGCGTTTCGAAAAATGCCCCTGGGAGTTCTGATCATTGGCGAGGTTAAGGAGTTGATCTCCGAAGCCGAAGGGAAACCGACAAGTCCGCAGCCGCTTATGGCGGTCAGGGACGGGATGTGCTCGTCCGAAGTCAATGGTGGGAGACCTGAAGCCCGTCGATCTATGCCTGGCCAGATTGAAGCCCGGTGAAAGCTGGGTGGAGGATCGAACCGTTGCTGATCTGCAAATCGCTCGGAGGAGCTGGGTATAGGGGTGAAAGTCCAATCGAGATGGGCAATAGCAGGTTCCGCGCGAGACTACTCGTAGGTAGATCTCCGCTGAGGTAGATGATGATGTAGAGCACTGATTGGGTATTTAGGGGGAGCAATTCCTCGATACGCTGTCAAACTCCGAAGTTGTCATCGCTGTAGACGCGGGGAGTGAGCCACGGTGGGTAAGCTACCGTGACGAAAGGTGAATAAACCAGCTCAGTGTTAAGGTCCCAAAGTACCAGTTAAGTGTTAATCTGAAACGGCGTCCGTGGTCGAAGACAACCAGAAGGTGGGCTTAGAAGCAGCCACCCTTGAAAGAGTTCGTAACAGATCACTGGTCAAGCTTGCGGGCCCGGAAAATGGACGGGGCTCAAACTGGTCACCGATACACTGATCCTTCGAAAGAAGATGAGGTAGCGCGGCGATGTGCTCGGGTAGAAGCGAGGTTGTGAGATCTCGTGGACCGTGTACATATGAGAATCTAGGGAAGAGTAGCAGCATAGTGCGGTGAGAATCCGCACCACCGAAAGGGTAAGGGTTCCTCGGCAATGATTTTCAGCCGAGGGTTAGCCGGTCCTAAGGTCAATCTTAACCGACTTGATCGAAAGGGAATTGCGTTAATATTCGTAAGCCTCTCTGCAATAATGGTAACGGCTAGGGCTAGTTCGTGCACTTCAGTCATGGAGTGTCGAAGCGTTCGATAATCGTGTGGAGAACCGTCATGGTGAGAAACACGAGAAGGCGTGAGTGAAAGACGGATGAGGCCTTGGTCCCATGAAAAACCGCAGAAGATGACCGTACCGAGAACTGACACAGGTACCCAAGGTGAGTAGCCTAAGGTGTGACGGGTAAAGTACCGCGAAGGAACTCGGCAAAATAGCCCCGTAACTTCGGGAGAAGGGGTGCCAGCTCTGAAGAGAGCTGGTCGCAGTGACAAGAGGACTCCGACTGTTTAATAAAAACATAGGCGACTGCTAGATCGAAAGGTTGTGTATAGTCGCTGAATCCTGCTCAGTGCCGGTATCTGAAATCGGGGTTCAACCTGACGAAGGACCGGTAAACAGCGGGGGTAACTATGACCCTCTTAAGGTAGCGTAATACCTTGTCGCTTAATTGGCGACTTGCATGAATGGCCCAACGAGAGTCCTACTGTCTCCGCGGTACGTCCGGCGAAATTGACATTACTGGCGCACAGTCCAGTACCCTCAACCTGCAAGCGAAGACCCCGTAGAGCTTTACTGCAGCCTGGCGTTGTACAATCGCACTTTACGTGCTGAGTAGACGGGAGACGTTGATCCACGGGACGCTAGTCCCGTGAGTAGTCGTCCATAGAGACACCGTCCTTGGAGTGTAATTGTACTCACTCTTCATGAGAACACCGCTTGGTGGGCAGTTTGGGTGGGGCGCCACGCGCTCGAAAACATAACAAGCGTGCCCAAAGGTCAGCTTAGGTGGTTCAGTCTCCACCGTTAACTGTAAGGGGAAAAGCTGGCTTGACTTGGATCGGACCAATAACGATCGAAGATGCGAAAGCACGGCCTAACGAACCAATGTACCTCATTTCTGGGGGTCATTGATAACAGAAAAGTTACCTCGGGGATAATTGAGTTGTCACCAGCAAGAGCACACATCGACCTGGTGGCTTGCTACTTCGATGTCGTCTCTTCCCAACCTCCTGGTGCAGCAGCTGGGAAGGGTGGGGTTGTTCGCCCATTAAAGGGGATCGTGAGATGGGTTTAGACCGTCGTGAGACAGGTTTGTTGCTTTGCGGTTGAGGCGTGTAAGATGCCTGATCGGAAGGGTCCTTTAGTACGAGAGGAACGAGGACTCGGAGCCACTAGTTTACCAGTTGTCCGGCAGGGCAATGCTGGGTAGCCACGCTCCATGTGGATAAGAGCTGAAAGCATCTAAGCTCGAAGTCACCCGAAAGACGAGGCATCTCAGGGGACTCGTAGAAGACGAGTTTGATAGACAGCGGGTGTAAGCACCGAGGTTCGCCGAGGTGTTCAGCCCAGCTGCACTAACCCCCCGAGCATTCATTTTTCTACACACCAATATTTTAAAATTAAATTGATACAGGGCTCTATTGTGGGCCTCTGTCCAATAGGCAGATTCGATTCTATCACCAATCACATTCGAAGGAGAGTTGTGCACGGCCACAGCGGAGGCGTAATACCCGGTCCCATATCGAACCCGGAAGTCAAGTCCTCCTGCGTCGATCTCTGTACTGTGGTGCGAGAGCCCACGGGAACTATCGTCGCTGTGCCACTCTTCTTCACCTCCCCGCAACAATTTTTATCAATATTAGGCGAAGCCATTTTCCTATGAAACATGACACTAGGTGAAAACATGGGAATTCGAACTGGCGACATTCTTGGACACCCACAAGTAGGGGTCTACTTGAGTGTCGTCGGCGACGTTCTGTTTCATCCTGCTTCTCTTGATTCTGAGACGATCGATGAATTAGCTGCTTCATTCGAGTTGGAGATGCAGCCATTCCTCGTCGGTGGTTCAGCCCTTCTTGGCAGCCTGATCAGTGGCAACAAGAAGGGGATTGCAGTCGCTGACATCGCGACCGAATCAGATCTCCAGGCTCTGACGAGTTTCGGCGAGGTCGTAGTCATGGAGAGCGGTGTCAACGCGGCGGGCAATCTCGTCGCTTGCAACGACCACGGCGCGATAGTCAGTCCGGTGATTCCCGGTCCTGGATGTCAGATGATCGGCGATGTCTTGGGAGTTGACGCTATACGGTCCAAAGTCGCTGGACAAGAGACGGTTGGCTCCTTGATGGTCGCGAACAACAAGGGAATTCTGACTCATCCAGACATCACAAGTGATGAGGTCGAGAGAATAGAGGCAGCCATGCGAGTACCTGTGATGGTCGGAACGGTCTGCTTCGGCTCACCATATGTCGGCGCAGGTGTCGCCGCATCTGATTCCTATGCCTTGGTGGGTTCGGGCTCAACGGGACCCGAATTGAATCGTATCGAAGATGCTCTCGGACTGATCTGAGACTGTCTTCAACTGAAGTTTGAAGCATCGAACTCAGCATCCTTGTCTAGTCGACGTGTGACTTCAGGTAACGGATACTTCAGTCCAGTTGCAGTGTTGAACAGAACCACGGATTCGTCCTTACTGACCAGCCCCTGTTCGATGGCGACCTCCCAAGCCGCGAAAGTCGCCGCACCTTCGGGACACATCAGCAAGCCATCTGTTCTTCCGATGTGATCCCTCGCGCGCATGATGTGTTCGTCATCGACCGCGATCGCGAATCCGCCTGATTCTCGCACCGCTCGCAGAATCAGGAAATCGCCTATCGCTGCGGGCACCCGGATGCCACTCGCTTCGGTCGCGGCGTTCTGCCAGAACTCCGCATGTTCGACGCCGTCCTGCCAGGCTTTGACGATTGGAGCACAACCGGTTGACTGGACGGCGACCATCCTCGGTAGTTTGCATTTGATCCAACCGAGTTCGAGCAATTCGTGGAAGGCCTTCCACATCCCGATCAAACCAGTCCCACCCCCTGTCGGGTAGAATATCACATCGGGAAGATCCCAACCGAGTTGCTCGGCCAATTCAAGCCCCATCGTCTTCTTCCCTTCGATTCGATATGGTTCCTTCAGGGTCGAGACGGCGAACCATCCGATCGATTCCTTCCCCGCATTGATGATTGCCCCGCAATCTCCGATCAATCCGTTCACCAGATAGGTGTCAGCGCCTTGCGCCTGGGTCTCAGAGGTATTGATGAAAGGAGTATCATCGGGACACAGAACCGTGCTGCGTATCCCCGCGCGTGCAGCATAAGCAGCCAATGCAGAGCCGGCATTTCCATTCGTTGGAATCGCCAGATGCTCGAATCCGAATTCCTTTGCCATCGATACCGCGAGAGCAAGTCCCCGAGCTTTGAAGGAACCAGTCGGCAGACGAGATTCGTCTTTGACCAGCACCTCTGCTCCATCCAACGCCATATGCTCGATACTACGCTCCAAAGCCACAATCGGTGTCACCACTTCGCCCAAGGAGACTCGATTAGCTGCATCTGCCACCGGCAGGAGCGGTGAATACCTCCAGAATCCAGCCTCCTCCGAGGTCTCGATATCCTCGCGAGTCACCTCTTCCCGCATCGCTGCCAGATCATAACGAACCAGAATAGGTTTTCCAGCAGACGAAAGCGTATGTGGGACACCCTTCTCGATGATCTCCCCAGTGTAGGCACACTCAAGATGGGTGACGAAGTCGCGACTCATTCGAACACCAACTCGTGACTTCGAATCATCGTAATCCTCTCAGATGGCGGTGGGCGCAATGTGACCGTCTTCTTTGTCATCTTCTGAACGAACTCGATTCCAGACATTTTTCATCAGTTCGTCGTGATGCTCTTTGCAGTAATGGAATCGGTGATAAGCCTCTCTGAATGAATATGCTTTCTCGCCAGTCGCAACGAGGAATCCTTCCGGCGATAGGCGGCTGACCTTCTCGCCTTCAGCCCCGCAATCCGCGTAGTCGCATGTCGGCATCATTCCACCTCATTCATTACTCTGATTTGTCTTCTTCGGGCTCGATCACGATCAGGGGTGCATTGGCTTCGACGCTTTCACCCGGTTGACAGTTGATTTGTGAGACTATTCCCGAGAGCGGTGCATGAATCTCGTTCTGCATCTTCATCGCTTCAAGAACCATCACCACATCACCCTCGGAGACACTCACTCCGAGTTCGACTGCAATCGAGACGATCTTACCCGGAATGGTGGAGGATATCGTTCCCGAACGCTTGCTTCGTCCGCTGCGTTTGCGTTTCCTCGCACCTTCTCGGTCGTCCTTGCCACCGCTCACTTCTATGGTGAATTTCTTGCTGCCGACGGTGACTGCCCAGACACCGTCGACCTTTTCGAGTTCGACGTCGAATTCTTCACCGTCGACCTTGACCTTCCGTTTCTTGGTCATCAGATCACCGAGGGGTACTCCTTCGTGTGCGGGCGCGAAACAGGTTTCGTCGCCCGATGAGAACTCGACGATGGTCACGCGACCAAGCCTTGCCTTGGTCACGTGAGGCTGCGGGTTGCAGCGAGGAGCCGCTTTCTTCCTCGAGGATGACTGCGGTTATCGCAGCGGCGAGCATTCTATCCTTCTTGCGAGCCATTGCCATTCCTCATAATGGGATGTTGCCGTGCTTGCGAGCGGGTCTGATCTCTTCTTTCTCGAGTAGAGCAC
>Ga0208570_1000575_pt1 | contig 12764 bp, 9 predicted proteins | sample DeeseametaMP1202_FD_184192 | JGI IMG/M metagenome (GOLD analysis project Ga0208570, IMG submission 184192) | Marine microbial communities from the Deep Indian Ocean - MP1202 (SPAdes) | ecosystem: Environmental > Aquatic > Marine > Oceanic | place: South Indian Ocean | collected 2011-03-08
GTTGTCGCCCCAAATTGTTCTTAACATAGAAGGCCATGGTTTTTTTACTACCAAATAACCCCCTTGGCCTGGGTCTGAAATAGGCAGTCCTTCTTCATCAACAATATCCATCATTATCCCTGGTAATGGCTGCGTGCAGGAGCCGGGTTTTGTAGTGGTGACCCCTGGAATCGGGCTAATCATAATTGCTCCTGTTTCAGTTTGCCACCAAGTATCTACAATGGGGCACTTTTCCTTACCAATGGTCTTGTGGTACCACATCCATGCTTCTGGATTGATGGGTTCCCCAACAGTACCAAGCAGTCGTAATCTTGAAAGATCGTATTTATTTGGCAGTGCATCGCCCAGCCTCATGAGCGCTCGAATTGCAGTTGGGGCAGTATAAAAAATGGAGATTTTGTGGCGTTGACAGATTTCCCAAAACCGCCCTCCGTCCGGATACGTGGGGGCTCCTTCGTAAATCATAATTGTCGTTCCAGCTGCCAAAGGGCCATAAGCCACATAACTATGTCCCGTAATCCAGCCAACATCTGCAGTACACCAAAAAATATCGTCTTGTGCCAGATCAAACACCCATTTATTGGTCAATTTAGCACCCAGAAGATACCCAGCAGTTGAATGTTGAATGCCTTTGGGTTTTCCAGTAGATCCTGAAGTGTATAAAATAAACAATGGGTGTTCTGAAGAGACAGGGGTTGCCTCACAAGTCTCATTTTGTCCATCAACCAATTCATGCCACCAGATATCTCTGTCTTGTCTCATTGGGATTTTGTGTTCAGTCCTTCTCAAAACCACAACATGTTTTACTGAATCACAATTCTCCTGTAATGCTGTATCGGTTGATTCTTTAAGCGGTATGATCTGACCACCTCGATAACCACCGTCTGCTGTAATCACCAACGATGCCTCAGCATCCTCTATCCGGTCCCGCATTGCTTTTGCTGAAAATCCGCCAAAAACCACTGAGTGAACTGCACCAATCCTAGCGCAGGCCTGCATTGCAATGATTGCCTCTGGAACCATGGGCATGTAAATGATAACCCGGTCTAATGGTTTTACTCCTAAGCTCAACAAACCATTGGATAAACGGCAAACTTCTATTAAAAGATCGGCGTAAGTTAAAGTTCTAACATCGCCGTTTTCCCCTTCAAAAATAATTGCTATTTTCCCAGGATTCTTATTCACGTTAACATCCAAACAGTTGTAGGATGCGTTTAATTTTCCATCAGCAAACCATGTGTAGTTTGGTGCTTGGCTTTCATCTAAAATTTCGGTAAAAGGAGTAAACCAGTGAATTTCTTGATGTGCAAGATCGGCCCAGAATTTTTCATAGTCATCAAGAGCTTTCTGCTTTAGCCTTGCCAGCGATTGAATGGTAAGTTGGGAATTGGATACAAATCTCTCAGGCGGCTCAAAACGCCTGGTTTCATTTAAAATAGATTCGATTTTATTTTGGCTCATTTGGCTACCCGCTTATATTTCTGAAAGCAGTTGCTCGAGTACATCCTTTGTCTGCCTCAAATACGCCTCACCAAAGAGGCTTAAATGATTCAGCAAATGATATAAGTTATATAAATTTTGCCTGACCTTGAACCCATAATCTAGTGCCCATTGGTAATTATAGGCATCGTAGAAAACCTGAGGAAAGCCTCCAAATAATTTTGTCATTGCAAGGTCTGCTTCCCTGTCACCATAGTAAATCGCCGGGTCAAAAACCACAGGCGTTGTGTTATTGATTGTGCCCCAATTCCCAGACCACAAATCACCGTGCAGTAAAGATGGTTTAGGTGTGTATTGGTCAAAAAAAAGAGGTAAGGATTCTATTAGGCGCTCCGCTCCTTCTTCTAGACTTGACCGGTAACCGTGTTCAAAAGCCCACATAAATTGCGGTAGCAATCTTTTTTCCTTAAAAAAACTTATCCAGTTTTTGTTCCAATGATTCTTCTGTGGGCTTAACCCAATCCAATTGTCCTCACCTAAGCCAAATGAATCGTTACTATTCTGGTGCAATAGGGCCAATTGTTTGCCGAGAATTTCTCCAGAAAATACATTGTCTTTTTTAAAATCAAAATATTCACAAACAAGGAAAGAGCACGTTGCTGTTTCCCCTGCAAAAAAAACCTTAGGCACTTTAACGTCCCCTGCTACAGTGAGGGCTTCGAGACCTATTTTTTCAGCTATCAAGAGGGGTAAATCATTGAGTGAAGCTGTTTTTAGAAAATAATGCCCGTCAGCGCTTTGTACCTTCTGTTTAGTAATTCGATCGTATGATGGCGAAAGAATAGGATTTTGTTCTATCAGTGGGAGATTCGAAACTGCAGCAATTTCTTGTATGGAATTTGCCAAAATTGTTGCGGTTTTTTAAGCCTTTTGTTCTAAGTGTCTGCGTCTGTGTATCGGACTTGTTTTAGGGATATAACCAAATAAAAAATCCATTTGGTCAGCAAGTATATTGCGGCCTTTGAGATAAATATATTCAGCATAGTTCGGCACAAATGGGATGGCCAAAAGTTGAATTCCAGCCTGCTCAGGGGTTCTCCCGCCTTTATGGTGATTGCAACGTTTGCATGCTGTCACGACATTGTTCCAAGCATCTGAACCACCTTGACTCATGGGTCTAACGTGATCCCTGGTTAATGATCTTCTGCTAAAACGACGACCGCAATACAAACAAAGATGGGAGTCACGCTTGAATAATGTTTGGTTGTTTAACGGCGGGATGTATTGGTTTATTTTGTCTTGGAAGTGTTTCGAACGACCTTTGGTTGCAATGATTGAATTGACGTTAATTTGGCTTCTTTTCCCAGTAATGGAGTTGATTCCACCAAAAACCGTATATATATCAGTACCAAGTGTGTAAACAACTTGATCAACTGCATACAGGCTCGCAGCATCCTTGTAATCAATCCACTCCAATGGCAAACCCGTTGTGTCGATTCTTAAAGCCTCTTGACCCAGATGTCTCATTTGTTCAAACTCTTGTCTTTGTTAAAGTCATTCATGTTGTGAATTATGACGAAACTCTGAATATTTATCACCCAAAAATTTAATTATTTCCCCAAAGCTAAGAATTTTATTGTTAGCTACAGATGAATTTTTTTGGGTTTGTGCACACAACAAGCTGTGATTTTTTAACCCTTGCCGCTGTTCTAGGTTTTAAATTCTGAAACCAAGGAAGTGATTGAATCTTTAGCATCACCAAAGAGCATTCGTGTGTTTGTTTTAAAAAATAAAGGATTTTCTATGCCTGCAAACCCTGGGGCCATTGATCTTTTTAAAACAAATGTTGTTTTTGCTTTATCAACATTGATAATGGGCATGCCATATATAGGGCTTTGTGGGTCCTCTCTGGCTGCTGGATTTACAACATCATTGGCACCAATCACGAGACACACATCCGTTGTTTCAATTGTGGGATTAATATCATCAGGTTCCATTAATTGATCATAAGAAACATTGGCTTCAGCTAGAAGTACATTCATGTGTCCTGGCATCCTGCCAGCTACTGGGTGGATTGCGTATTGTACTTCACTGCCATTTTCCTCTAAAAGTTCTCCAAGCTCTCTAACAGAATGTTGGGCTTGTGCAACCGCCATGCCATAACCGGGGACAATCACAACTGAAGAAGCTGCCTCGAGGATCAAGTAAGCATCTGCAACATTAATTGGTCTTACCTCACCTTGCTCAGTAGATGAACTACCAACGCTGATAACTGATCCAAAACCACTAAATAAGACGTTCGCCAAAGATCGATTCATCGCTTTACACATAATATTAGTTAGAATTAACCCGCTAGCACCTACTAAAGCGCCTGCAACAATAAGGACGTTGTTGAGAATAACAAAACCAGCCGCGCACGCTGCCAAACCTGAGTAACTGTTGAGAAGGGCTATAACCACAGGCATATCGGCACCACCAATAGGCATAACAATCAAAACCCCCAACAAAAAGGACAATGCCACAGCGGCAACCAGTATCTGCCAATCCACGGTTATGAGTAAGCCTTGGAGCGCAATCATTTCAATTCCCAGAAATAATAAAGCGACCATTAAAATTCCGTTGATCCATTGTTGCCCTTTATAGATAACCGGGTTGCCGGTGATGGTTCCCGACAACTTGCCATAAGCAATTAAGCTGCCTGTAAAAGTCAACCCTCCGATAACCACCGTTAGAAATATTGGTATTAGTATTCCTATGTTGTGTTGGGCAGACAACAGATATTCAGCAGATCCGACGAGCAAACTGGCAATTCCACCAAACCCATTGAATATAGCGACCATTTCTGGCATTGCTGTCATTTTCACTTTCATGGCAGCAATCACCCCGACCAAAGATCCCAAAACCAACCCAACAAAAATCCACTTGTAGTCAATAATGCTTTGGTCAAGCAAGGTTACCACCACAGCAATAAGCATTCCCATGGCTGAAACAAGATTCCCTTTTCTTGCTGTTTCTGGGGAACCAAGCATTTTTAGCCCAAAAATAAATAACACAGAAGCTAAGATATAAACAACATTGACCAATGCTTTGTTGGTGGCTTCAGAAAAGATTGTGTTTAAGATTTCCATTTACTTCTTCTTGAACATACCGAGCATACGATTGGTAACCAAATACCCCCCAACGACATTAACTGTGGCGAAAAAAACAGCAACCATACCAAGTGCGAAGGATAATTCAGATTCAATATTTTCAGCTCTTGAAGTAAGAATTGCCCCAACGATTGTGATACCAGAAATTGCATTCGCGCCTGACATTAAAGGAGTGTGTAAAATTGATGGAACTTTAGAAATTAATTCAACCCCTAAGAAAATAGAAAGTACCAACACAAACAACAGTAAAACAAGCACAGCATCCATCTCTTTAATCTCCTTTTTTGACAAATGTATTTACCAATTCACCAGCATAGGTAACTATGCAGCCTGATAAAATTTCATCCTTTAAATCAATGTTAACGACCGTATTTTCCTGATCCCAGTATTCATCAATCATGTTGTAAATATTGTTGGCATAAACCTGACTAGCGTTTTCAGCAACTTGGGCCGGTAAATTATTCATTCCTACTATTTGTACACCATTTGAGATTACGGTTTCCCCGGATACAGAACCCTCAACATTGCCCCCGGTGCTTACAGCCATATCTATAATGACGCTCCCGGGTTTCATTACAGCTATCATGTCTTGGGTAATTATGAGGGGAGCTGGACGTCCAAACACCTGTGCTGTGGTAATAATTACATCCGAATTACTGCAAGCTTTAATCATGCCCTGTCTCTGTAATTCAAGTTGCTCTGTCGTTAATTCTTTTGCGTAACCTTGTTGCGTTTGTTTTGCTTCACCAATATCAATTTTAATAAACTTAGCGCCCAATGAGAGGACTTGCTCTTCAACAACTGGGCGAGTGTCGAATGCTTCTACTCTGGCGCCAAGCCTTTTTGCTGTTGCAATTGCCTGCAATCCCGCCACGCCAACTCCAACGATAAAAACTTTGGAAGGAGAGATTGTTCCTGCTGGAGTCATCATCATTGGAAAAACTTTGGCAAGTCGTCTAGCCGCTTCGATAACAGCACTGTAGCCGCCCAAGCTAGCCTGCGAGCTTAATGCATCCATTTTCTGTGCCCGGGTAATGCGAGGGACCAATTCCATGCTAATGGCGGTAACAGATGCTTTTATGAAAGCATCAACCAATTTTTTCTCTTTGAATGGATCTAAAAAACTAATGTGAATACAGCCTTTCTTTAGGGGTGATATTTCTTCTATAGGGGGGGCGTTTAATCGGCAAATTATGTCTGCATTGGACAATGCGTCAAAACGATCCTTGGTAACAATACCTCCAGCATCCGTGTAGTCTGTATCGTTGACTCCAATTGATTTGCCGGCACCAGACTCTATTAATACTTCGGCGCCCAATTCAACATATTTTTCTACCACTGGTGGGACAATGGCTGTTCTAATTTCATCGTCTTGTTCTTTAGGGAAGAATATATTCATTTTTGTACTTTCAGAAGCCTATCCGATATTTGTTGTGGGACAATATCTTGGGCTGATAAATATGTCAAGATACAAAAAACTATTGAGAGATTATGCTATTCTGCCAATCATGTTTTTTGAATTTGAAATGGAGCGATTTCAGTCTCTATATGAAAATGAGGTTGACTTCAATTTAAGTGATAGTGGTGTTCATCCTTTAACCATTAACGACTTACTCAATGAGGAAGAAATGCGAAATTTCTTGAATATGGAAATTGGTTATGGGTACTCTCAGGGAGATCCGACACTTCGACATAACATATCAGTTTGGTATCGAGAGAAAAATGCTTCTAATATACTGGTTACCAACGGTTCAGCAGAAGCAAATTTTATAATGGCATGGTCTCTGGTGAATCCGGGTGATGAAGTAATTTTGATGCTCCCAAATTACATGCAAGTACCTGGTTTGGCTAAAATAATTGGTGCCGATATTAAATACATTTACCTGCAAGAACAAAGCGGTTGGCATCTGGATATGAACGAACTTCGGTCACTGCTTACAAACCGAACAAAACTCATCTCAATCTGCAATCCCAGCAATCCCACAGGAGCTGTTATGTCAGCTGAAGAAATGAAGGAACTGGCTGATCTAGCCCGGCAATTTGATGTGTATGTCCATTCGGATGAAGTCTATCGTGGCTCAGAGCTGGATGGGAACGAAACAAAGAGTTTTAATGAATTTTATGAAAAGACAATCGTCACCTGTGGGTTATCAAAGTCCTTTGCCCATCCTGGCCTTAGGATAGGATGGTTGGTAGCTGATCAGGCTTTGATTACAGAGATGTGGGCTCATAAAGACTATTCATCCATTTGTGCTTCAGTCTTGTCTCAAGAAATTGCAAAGAAAATAATGCAGCCAGAGACTCGTAAACAAATCCTGTCAAGATCAACCAAGATGCTGTCTTCGAATTTACAGTTGTTTCAAGATTGGTTGAATTCACACCCGGGTCTTTTTAGTTTTGCCCCTCCACAAGCTGGGGGAATGGCATTTGTTGGTTATCAAATGGACATCAACAGTACTGAACTTGCCCACAAATTGAGAACGGAACAGAGTGTTTTAATTGTGCCTGGTGACTGCTATGGCATGGATAAGTATTTACGTTTTGGTATAGGTTCACCAAGTGATTATCTTTCTCAAGGTCTCAATCTTGTCAGTGAGTGTATTCAACAACTAGGCTATTGAAAAATTTGATACTCAAAGTAGCTCTTAACGTTCCTATTGATAATCTGTTTGATTATAAGATTCCCTCAAACAACTCGATCCAACCCAAACAAGGCCAACGGATTAGGGTGCCGTTTGGGAAGCAAGAAAAAATAGGATTCATTCATGGCATTGGGTCACAAACTAAAGTGCCTGCAAGCAAACTTAAGCCAGCACTAAAAATCATCGACGATGAACCCTTGGTCAACAACGAACTTCTTGATCTAATTTCCTGGGTTGCAAATTACTATCACTACCCAATTGGGGAAGTTTATGCAACGGCTGTACCTTTGTATTTGCGTCAAGAAAAAACTCCAAAAATAGATGCAATGCCAACAGAGTCTTTTCAGTGTGAATCACACAAAAAGTTCACGGAAGAGCAAGAGCAAGGGTTTAAGAAATTATTGTCTTTTTTTAACCAACGCCAGATTGTTCTCCTAGATGGTGTTACAGGGAGTGGCAAAACAGAGCTTTACTTGCAATCGATTGACCGCAACCTCAAAAAAAATCAACAGGCGTTGCTTCTGGTCCCAGAAATTGGTCTAACCCCTCAAATTTTTGAGCGCTTTCAAAAAAGATTTGGCAATACAGTAAGCGTGGTACATTCTGGCAACACTAACAAGCAAAGAGCGGAAATCTGGCTGAAAGCAAAACAAGGTGATGTGTGTGTTGTCATTGGCACAAGATCTGCTGTTTTTACCCCATTTAAAAATTTGGGTATGATCATAGTGGACGAAGAGCATGATCCATCTTTCAAACAACAAAGTGGATTGTGCTATTCGGGCAGAAACGTTGCGATAATCAGAGCAAAACAAAACAAAATTCCCATACTCCTTGGGTCTGCTACCCCTTCGTTTGAATCTTTAATGAATGCCAAAAAAGGCAAGTATAAAAAAATTACCCTCAAACAACGAGTTTTTGCTACCCCACTTCCACAAACAAACATCATAGATTTACGGGTCCATTCTCAAGAACAAGGGCTGACTAAGTTTCTGTTAAAAGCCATAAAAAAACACATAGAGAACGACAACCAAGTCTTACTCTATCTGAACCGAAGGGGGTTTTCTCCCGCTACAGTTTGTTCAGGCTGTGGGTATATTGAAGAATGCCCACGTTGCGACACAAGCATGGTTCTACACAAAAGAAATAACCGGTTAGTGTGCCACCACTGCAACCATAACAAGCCATGGGAAAAAATTTGTACTGAGTGTGGTTCACCATCAAATCCTTTGGGGGAAGGCACAGAACAGATTGAGCTTGCATTAAAGAACGAGTTTCCCAGAACCTCAATTGTAAGGATGGACAGGGATACCGTTAATTCTAAAAAACAAAGAACTCGCTTACTTGACCAAGCTAAATCAGGAACGGGACAAATTTTATTAGGTACACAAATGTTAACCAAAGGTCATGATTTTCCTAACTTATCTATGGTTGCAATAGTCAATGCAGATCAAGGCATGTTTGGCAGTGATTTCAGGAGCAGCGAAAGGTTTGCACAAACATTCGTTCAGGTCTCAGGAAGGGCTGGCCGACGGAAAACAGTCGGTGAAGTGTTTCTGCAAACATACAACCCAAAAAACCCTTTGCTAAATAAAATTATATCTCAGGGCTACAATGCGTTTTTTTCAGAAGCTGTTTTGGATAGAAAAGTCCCTCAATGGCCTCCTTACTCCCATTTGGCATTACTTCACGCACAGTCAACACAAAAAAACTCTGTATTCGACTTTTTGAACACTGTCAGAAAAAAAGGTGATGATATCAACTTAGGCAATACGATGCTTCTTGGTCCAGTCCCATCACCAATTGAAAAAAAAGCTGGAAAATTTAGAGGCCAGTTACTGCTATTAAACACAAACAGAAAGGAATTACATCGAGTTCTGGATAAACTCTGTTGGATGATCAAAAACACAAAAAAGACCAGTAAGGTCAAATGGTCACTTGATGTGGACCCAATTGATCTGTCATAAAAAAATCAGACTCAGGTAAAATAAAAAAATTGAGTGTCATAATATTGTGAAAAAAGAAATTCAAAAACTGATATGCCAGTCCATAGAAGCTGCAAAATTAGTTACACCTGATGAATTGTCTGATATCCAAATTGAAATCAGCAGAACTAAAAACCCAGACTATGGCCAATTTTCTTGCAATATTGCTCTGCGTCTTTCAAAAAAACTAGGACTGAATGCACTAGACCTTGCTCATCAAATTACTGACAACATCAAAAATCAAGAAGGCCTTGAAAAAGTTGAGGCGGTTCCACCTGGATTTATAAATTTCTTTCTCAGCGAAGATATGAGAGCTGAGGTTGTCAAACAAGTGCTGCAACAGGGCGCCAAATACGGCTCCCAAACAACGCAAGAACCCAAAAATATTATTTTGGAATTTGTTTCTTCAAATCCTACTGGACCACTGCATGTAGGTCATGGCAGGCAAGCAGCATATGGGGACTCGTTGGCGAAACTTCTCCGAAAAGCAGGATATCAAGTCTATACAGAATATTACGTTAACGATTCCGGTAGACAAATGAACATTTTAGCTCTAAGTGTTTTAATCAAAATATTAAACCTAAAAGGTGCTTCTTTGACATTACCAAGGATCTCCTATCAAGGCTCTTACCTTGAACAAATTGCAAAAGAAATTCAAAACTCCACAGAGGTAAATATTGACAATCTACTGGAACAGGGGGGGTTGAGAGACTCATATCCTTCCTGTTCAGCGGATGAAGAAATTGACAAACTTATTGCTGATTTCCAACATCAATTAGGCATAGAAAATTTTGACCGCTTAACTGATTCTGTTTCCAGTCTAATGGTTACAAGTATCAAGAAAGACCTCGAACAATTTGGAGTAGTCTACAACAACTGGTTTTCAGAAAGAGAAATGATCAAGAAAGGCTTGGTCCAAAAATCCATACAACAGCTAAATGACAACAATCTCACCTACAAAAAAGGTGGTGCTTTGTGGCTCAAAACCACGAATTTCGGTGATGATAAAGATCGGGTTGTTATCAGGGAAGATGGCAGGTCCACTTATTTTGCCTCTGATATTGCCTACCATTTTGATAAGAGGTTTCGTGGGTTTGATTTGTTGTTGGATGTTTTAGGCTCTGATCATCACGGTTATCTTGCCAGACTTGGAGCTGGTCTTGCGGCAATGAATGAGCCTCAAGAGAGCTTGGAAATTAGCTTGGTACAGTTTGTTTCTCTGTTTAAGGAAAACAAAAAAGTACAGATGTCTACTCGTTCTGGTGAGTTTATTACATTGAGTGAACTTTGTGAGGAAGTTGGCAAAGATGCCGCAAGGTTTTTCTACGTTTCTAGATCTCACGATCAACATTTAGACTTCAATCTTGACCTGGCAAAATCAAAAAATAACGAAAACCCGGTTTACTATATTCAATACGCTCACGCACGCATTCATAGAGTGCTTGAAGAATTAAAAAATAATGGCCTCACATTTGATAAGCAATCTGGTATTGACAATCTGGTAAAGCTGTCTACGCAACACGAAACTGAGATCATCACAAAACTGTCAGACTATCCCAGTGTTATTAAACAATCAGCAAAAAAGAAATCGGTCCATTCTTTGGCAAATTATTTGGTCGAACTTGCTCAGCATGTTCATTCCTATTACAACGCGCATCGGTTTATAGTGGATAATCTAGAGCTCAGAAATGCTCGCCTTGCTTTAATTACTGCTGCTTCATTTGTGATCAATGATGGATTATCGATATTAGGAGTATCTGCTCCTGAAAAAATGTAAAAAATTTCTTTGCCAAGAATAGTTACTGTTTTTTCTTGTAATCTATATTGAGGGAGCTGAGCTTTCTATATAAATTCGTTCGTTCCATATTAACGCGCCTGGCAAGCTCAGTAACTTTTCCACCAACAAGCTCAAGCTGCCTAGATAAAAATGCTTTTTCAAATTGTTCTTTTGCTTCCACCATAGTCATAGACAAAATATCTTTCTGGACCAATAAATCTCCACTTGGCCCTTGCAGCGTAAGTGTTTCCTCAATTTCCTCAATATTTACAATTTCCTTCCCTGGCCTCAATAAAGTTGCATGCACCATGTTCTTAAGCTGTTTTAAATTTCCTGGCCACGCATATTTTGTGAGTATATTTTGTGCCGCCAAACTAAACCTTCTTGGCGCCAGTCCCTCGGTTATAGAAAAATAATCAATAACACTTTTAAGAAGTTCTGGTATGTCTTGCAAACATTCCCTCAAGGGAGGTAAATTTATAAAAGTGCTGTCTGAAAACATTGCGCCTAGTTCCTTGTTTTGCTCAAGTGATTTGTTTTTTGTGCTGGGGTTGACTCCGACAACAACTTTAATACCTTGTCCCAAGGACTGCTTTTGCAATAAATTACACGCTTGTGTTTGGTGTTCTGGCATCAACTCGGAATAGCCAGAAAGATAAATTGTGCCTCTCTCGATGCTGCCTATAATTTTTATTAGCCCGCTGGTAATGGCTTCATTTACCTGTTGGCCAGAAACCAATAAATTCAACTGTGCGGTTACGAAATTATCTTCTTCCTTGTGTTTTTTGTAGTGCATGTATTTCGCAAGCTCTTCCTTGTCAGTGCCAGCTTCTCCATTCAGAAACACAATTTGATTCCTGTTTACTTCAGCATCCAAGGCTAAAAAAGTATTTTTATAAGCGCTGCAATTATTTTTTAAAAGCAGTGCAACGTCTTTCCCGGCCTTTTTTGTCGATGCGCTTAAAGCTTTTTCAGCTGATGTTACAAGTTTTTCAATTGAGAGAGGCTTCTCAATAAAATCAAAAGCTCCCAACCTGGTTGCTTCGACCGCTGTTTCAATCGTTGCATGCCCAGAAATCATAATTACTGGAAAATTCAATTGGTTGGTCTCTGACCATTTTTTCAATAGAGTAATGCCATCGATCTCAGGCATCCAAATGTCCAAATAAACCAAATCAGGTGGGTTGTCAGCAATGCTTGTTTGTGCTTCCTTTGCGTTTTTAACAACAAGGGTCAGATAGCCTTCTTCGGTCAATATTTCTTGCATCAACCCTCTGATTTCAGGTTCATCATCAATAATTAGAATAGTATTTCGTTTTTTATTCACGTTTTATTTTTGATTCCTTTTTTTTGTTTTGTTGGCAATAGAATTGTCAAACAGGCTCCTTGATCTGGGTTGTTTTCTGCTGCAATAAAACCAAAATGTTCCTGGACTAATTTTTTCACAATAGCCAATCCCAAACCAGTGCCTTTTGATTTTGTGGTGACATATGGTTGAAAGGCGTCCTGCAAAAATGTTGGATCAAACCCATGTCCATTGTCGATGATTTTGAGCTCAAAATAACCCTTACGTTCATCGGTTAAGAGTTTGGAGGTGACTGTTATTTGTGGATTAGAACAATTTTTTGTTGCATCAATAGCATTTTTAAAGACGTTGTTCAAAATTTGGCGCACACGCTTAACATCCCCTTCGACAAATGTAATACGCTCGTCCAATAATACGGTGAAATATTTGACGTTTTTTTCTTCCTCAAACAAATCTACTGATTCCATC
>Ga0208570_1000576_pt1 | contig 12750 bp, 16 predicted proteins | sample DeeseametaMP1202_FD_184192 | JGI IMG/M metagenome (GOLD analysis project Ga0208570, IMG submission 184192) | Marine microbial communities from the Deep Indian Ocean - MP1202 (SPAdes) | ecosystem: Environmental > Aquatic > Marine > Oceanic | place: South Indian Ocean | collected 2011-03-08
GTGGATCTAAAAATGTCTATGCGTCTGTAAAATCCTATAGTAAAAGAGGAAAGTTACTAAAAAAAGCTGATTTTCAAACCTTAGCAGAATCAAGAGATCTTGATGAATTAATGACTAGAATTAAAAATACAGTTTATGGAGAAGCAGTATCTGAAGTAGAGAAACCATACACGTCTCTGGGTATCGAGTCTGCACTAAAAAGTCACCTAGCTGAAATTCATTATAGCATTGCAAAAACTGCTGGTGAGTCACGTATCTTGGATGCTTATTATTTGAAATTTATTATTTCTAATTTAAAACAAATTCTAAAAGGAAAAGTTTTGGGAAAATCGCAAGAAGAGATTGAAACTCACATTAATCTTCGTGCTGAAGAATTAATCAAACAAAGAGATATTGTAGTCAAAGCACTTGTCGCAAAAGATTTGGAAGAAACTGTTGCAAGTTTAAGCCAAGTTGAATTTGGTGAAGAGATTGCAAAAGCAGCTGCTTTGTATGCAGATAAAAAGAATATCCAAATCTTTGATACATATTTTGATAAAATTTTGTATTTACGTCTTGTAAAGGCACTTAAATCTGGAGACATAGATGCAAGTAGATTAATTGGAATGGATATTGATTTTTACAACATTCTAAGTGTAATTAGAGGAAAGTTTTGGGGACTTGATGAACAACAAATTCAGGATTTAATTATAATTCAATCTCCAGCTGCAAAAGAATTGCTAGCAAGAATGATGGCAGCTGGATCAATAAGAGATGCATTTAGCGAACTTGTTAATACAAAATATAAGGATTTAGTTCCTCAAAATGAAAATGAATTAGATGCAATAGCTGAATTTGAAAGATCTTTTGAAATAGCAATTTATCAAGCATCGTTAAACTCTTTTACAAAAATGTTCAGTTTAGCAACTACAGTAGGAATTACAAAACTAACTGCATTTGAAGTAAGAAATCTTGCAGCAATTGCTTATGCAGTTGAACAAAAAATACCTACTGAAACTACTATGTCAAAATTGATTTTAGAGACAGAATAGTCTGGTATTAAAAATGAGTAATTCTCCATCGAAAAAAAATGAAACGTCGATTGATATCCTTACAAATTGGGTAAGTATCTCTATGGCACTGATTTTTGCTCTACCATCGCTAGGAGTATTTTTGGGAATTTACTATGGAACTGGAAATCTGATTATTGGAGCAGTATTAGGATTTGGAGTTCATTTTGTCACACTTGCATTTTCAGGTAGAATTTCGAATTATCTAAACAGGATTATGAATTAACCTATATTGATCTAGTTTCAAGATAATTTATCATGATGGGAGATAGAGATTTTCGAAATATTACTCATAATGCAATACGTTCTATAGGAAACGAATTAGAAATTGAGATAGATTCTAAGGATATTCAAACTATTCATCTTCAAGAAGTAACCAAATGTCTAAGACGCTCATATTATGATAGGATAGACCCTAATGAAATTGAAAGAAGGGGATTCAATGAGCTTCTCTCAGGATTACTAAGAAAATTACAATATGGAAGCGAACCAAAAGAATTTGCAATAGACAAAATCAAGCTAAAGGCACAGGTCGATATGATAACAGATGATTCTATTCTTTTATTCAGATCAGCATTAGGTGAATTAGAAAACCCTCAAGCAAATGATATTCTATTTCTTAATGCATGTATGTGGATATATGACAAAGTTGATGGAGTAATTGTTTACATTACAGGAGATAAGAAAGAAATAACTTTTTCATTAACACGCAACAAAAAGATGTTTGAGGAAACAATCAGAAGAGTTAGAGTTTTTAATGATCTTCTTAAAGAACAAAAAACACCTATCATAGAACCATCATCTGATTGTTCGGATTGTCAATATTTTGAGAGATGTTTCATGAAAAAGAAGAGTTCTAAACAAATTTCCCTAATGGGAATATTGGGCAAGGAAAAATAGATTAACTAAATAAATGAAAAATATGAAAAAAGGATTGTTTCTTGGTTATTCTAGTGATTCTGGATGTCCTTTACCACGTAGAGCGAAACACACTACTGCGAGTGCAATTGCGACTCCTACTGCTGAGCCAAATGCTGCTAAACCTGCTTCTGCCATTTAATAAAAAACGACTTTACGGGCTTTTATAACTTTGCCAATATTTTTTTCCTAAAAACAAAGTATCATAATTTTAAAATTTTATGATACTATCTATTCTATTTGGTAAATTCAAAATGAAGTTCATTTTCTTGACCACTTGTTAATGAACTTAGATTGTAAAATACATCACCAGTAACTTTCCAAGTTGCAGTATTGTCTTGAAGAACAGCCCATAATTCAGGAGTATTTCCAGAATTTCTCAAATTGATAGTGTCTTTTAGTAGAATAGAGTTGTTACCAAGAAGAACATAATAGTTTGAACCAAATTCTACCATTCCAGTAGGTCTACTTCCTATTTCACCACCTGTAATTTGTTCAGACTCAGAATAACCTGTTTCATATAATCGATAATCCAAAGTTTGAACTATTACACTCTTTGGGTTAGGATTAGAAATTTTAAATGCAATCTTAATTGTAGCTGTTCGTGCTGAAATTTCTTTTATTGAAATTTCCTCTAGTTCAATTTGGAGAGGTGCAACTTGTGTAATATTTCGATTTTCTACAGGAATTTCACCTTGTGGTGCTACAATCATTAAAGGAAGGATATTTCCAGTTAGAATTGCTACAAATATAATCATAAGTGCTAGAACTGCAACACCAAGAAAGATTTTACGATTCATTATTTTTGCTTCACTTTAGATATCTTAAATGTTAAGATGGTTATTATACTATTGGAGGCAGAAAAAAATCATGCAATACTTCCAAGCAGTACAACAAGGAAAACAAAGAGCAAGTAAATCACAAATGAAGATGTTTGAAGCAGCTGGATTTGGGATGTTGACTTTGACAACCAAAAAAGTTGATGGAAAATTTCAACCAGTTGGAGAGGAAGAATTTACTGCTGTGATTAATTCTGAAGGTGGGGACGTGGCAATAATTGTGGATAAAGATGGATTTACAAAAGCTCAATCAAAGACAGTGAAAAAAGAAGAAGCGATATCAATTTTCAAAAAACTTCGAGAATCAGGAATTCCTGAATATTCAGGAAAAGAAATTCAGATCTGGTCTGAAACAAGACCAACAGTTCAAAACAAAATTTCTGAATAATTATTTTGAAGAAAGAATAATTTCTGTACCTACATTGTCACCCTTTATGGCCTTTTCAATAATTTTTGGATCAGCTTTTATGATTCTTGTTTTGATTTTAGAGCGTTCAATGATTTTTAGAGCAAGAATATCCATCAAGTCATAGCCTCCTGCAAGAGAATCTTCATGAATCAACATTTTTTTCAAATTTTTTAGTTCAATCCGTTTGAATTTTTTTGCTTTTTTGAATTTGTTTGGATCCCTATCATAGACTCCATCAACATCAGTAGCGTTAAGGAATTGTTCAGCATGTACTTTTTCAGCAATTAATGCAGCAGTACCATTTGTGCTTTGGCCTGGATGTAAACCGCCTGTTACAACTATTAATCCATCATCTACTGCATGTCTAACTTCTTGTAAAGTAGTTGGTGGATGTGAATATGCTCTGTTCTTAAGAGCATAAATCAATAGTTTTGCATTGAGTCTTGAAATTTCAATTCCTAGTTCATCAAGAGTAGATTCATCCGCGCCAGAAGACCTTGCATGAGAAATATAATGTCGTGCAATGTGTCCACCACCTGCAACAACAATTGGTTGGCAAATTTTACTTATTTTTACTAGAAATTCAGCATAGTCTTTTAGTACTTTGACATTATCTGCACCAAAAACTCTTCCAGATAATTTGATAACAATTCTCTTTTTCACTTTAGACCACCAATGATTGATTTTGCGGCAATTTCAACTTTTTTTCTGTTCTTTTGATGGGTATAGATTCTTAGGATATTCATGAATCCAGAAATTGCTGAAACCGCAGGGATTTCTGAAATTAGCATCTCTTTTGCAGAGAATTTTCCATTATCATTTGTAATCAAAATAATAGATTTGGATTCGTTTTTGGATGGTGTGAGTGGAATTGATGGAGTAACAGAACTATCTACAAAAATTTCATTCTCATCAACTTTAGATTTTTTAGAGATCGAAGTTCTGAGTTCATCAGTTCGTGTTTTTTTCAAGTTAGTTCTGCTAGTCAAGATTCTCTCAAACACACATTTCAACAATTTCCTATTTTGATAATCTTGTGCAAATTGTCTAGCACGTTTTAATTTTGAAGATTTCGATGAGATTAGACTAGATAAAACATATTCATCTGTGAGTTTAACGTATTCATTTAGATTAAAACTAGTAAAACCAAATTCGTCATCAGATAATCTTAATGCTTCAATCAGCATAACTTCTGCAGCTCTTACAGTTTTGTGAAAATAGACTGCCTTGAACATTTGATATCTAGAATACATCATTGATTCAAAAGAATATAATGCTGAACGTTCCAAGGCTAGTTTTTTCTGATGTATATCAAGTGATTGAGTGATTCTTTTATGATCAATTTTTGCATGTTCTGCTCCTGTAAAATAACCATCTCTAAGTAAATAGTCCATCATATCTGCACTAAGTGTACCTGAAACAATTTCATTCATGAATTGAAATTTAGAATTTCCAAAGGCAATTCTTGTAATTAGTTTTTTGTCAAAGCCGTTTTTTGATAAAACGTCACCAATTTCAGATTTTAGAATAATTTCTTTACCATAGTCTTCATGTGAAAATTTCTTTTCTTGGATGATTTCCTCAAAAAGATGAGAAAATGGTCCATGTCCTATGTCATGCAAGAGGCCAGCTAACCTAAGGATTTCAATGTCATCTGATTTGAAAATTCCTTTTTCGTTTAATGCATGACCTGCTAGACTAGCAATGTGCATAACTCCCAATGAATGCTCAAATCTCGTATGTTGAGCTGCCGGATATGTCAAATGAGCACCAGAAAGCTGTCTAATGCGTCTTAATCTTTGAAAAATAGGTTTGTCAATTATTGATATCTCATGTTCATATACACGAATGAAATCATGAATTGGATCAATTATGTCTACATAATTTTTTTTCATAGTCTTATTTTCTTTGATAATTTCTTCAAAATTTCTTCATGTATTTTTTGTTTAGACTTTGATGCATCAATTATTTCCCAATGTTTTTTCTTAGCAGTTATTTTATAGATTTTAGAGATTTTTCTTAAAAATTCTTCATTTTTTTCGAACTTGTCTCTATGAGTTTTCTGTCTACGAAATGATTCTTTTTGTGTAACATCAAGTAAAATTACAAGATCACCTTTTGGAAGACCAGCATCTAGATTATCAAGCCATTTTTGCTTCATACCGTTTGCTATGCCGTAAACCAGATTAGAATGATAATAACGATTCATTATTAGAACAGAATTTTTTTCTTGGGCCACCAAAATTTCATTTAGTTTTTCCCATCTATTAGCAGCCAAAAGACAATGAATTACTTGAGGAGGAAATTTTCTTTTTCCATCTAAATATTTTCTGATTTCTTTTCCTATCGGAGTTTTGTAGTCGGGGAAATGAAATACTTTAGTTTTGATCTTTCTTTTTTTAAGCGCTTTTTCCAATAAAGTTGATTGCGTTAATTTTCCTGCTTGATCTCCACCTTCAATTACAATTATCATAAGTCATCAAAATAGAGAAATTAATTGATTAAAAATCTATCATGTTTGATAATTTTCAAATAATTTAATAGACACTTTACCGATTTATCATTATGGCTGATACATATTCATGTCCTTACTGTGAATCAATATTTGAGAGTAAAGAAGATCTTTCAAAACATATAGATAGAATACATGGGGATTCTGGAATTCTTGAAGGAAGTTCTAAAAAATTCTAAACTTTTTTGTTACTAAAAATATTTTCATACTAAATTCAAGTGTGTGGAATAAATTTTGCTGAAACCTATAAGGTTTATAACCAAAAATTGAGGATATATCATAAAATGGGACTTGTTAAAGAAGTAATGAAAGAAATTGGAAATAAATCCAGAGAATTCTATGAATTTGTGTTACCACCAATTGATATGCATCTAAATGAAGATAGCCTTAAAGTGGTAATTGATATTCCAGGATTTGCCAAAAAAGATATTGAATTGACTTTATGTGGTAATATTCTTTCTATCAAAGCTCAAAAAACAATTGATGAAAAGGAATCAGAATCACTAATTTCAAATCAAAGACCCAGTGTGATAGATAAAAAAATTAGGCTTCCAATTGATATTAAACAAGGAGAAGAAAAAATTGAATCAGCAAAATACCAAAATGGAATTCTTACACTAATTATTCCTGTAACAAAAAAAGCAAAGAATATCTCAATTGAGTAATCTAATATTTTCTAAACAGTCCTGAAACTGTCATTATTAAGCCAGAACTGATCATTCCAACTAAACCAAGAAATTCACTTGATTGATATAAAAATATTGAACCAATGAAAATTGCAGATGCAAATATACTTCCACTGATTAAAACCATAGGTGTCCTTTTTTTCATATAGATCTGAGCTTCATCCATGAGTTCTTTCATCTCTGGTCCAATTCGAAGTATAGTATCAATTGATTTTGAGAAATTAGAAAAGGAGATCTTTAATTCTTCAACATATGCTCTTGGAATCAGGTTTTCTTCTTCAAGTATATTTTTTAGGACTTGAACAAACTTGAAATCAACATTGTGTGTTTTGTAGATTCCCTCAATTATTGATGCCATTCTCATATACAAAGCCAAGTTTTTTGGCAGCATAAATGGAAATTTACTCATAGTTTGATTTGCAAGCTCCATCAAGCTTTGCACTTCCATTTCATCAGGCTTGTTTCCATGCATAGCACGAATTGAGAGTTCTATTCCCTTTTCAATTACTGATCTATTGTATCCAGGAATTAACATTCCAAGATCAATCATAGCATTAACAACTCTTGGAGGGTTTTTTTCAACTAGTGCAAGATATAATCTGATTAGCTTGAATCTTGTTTCATTATTCATCCGTCCGACCATTCCATAGTCATACAAGATGAGTTTCCCATCATCAGTTACTGATATGTTTCCAGGATGAGGGTCTGCATGAAAAATTGAGTGTTTGAGAAGCATGGTAAAAAACACCTTATGAACATCAATGACTAGTTGTTCTCTATCAATTCCCTTCTCATCAAGAGCCTGTACATTCGTAACTTTGATCCCTGGAAGATATTCCATTGTTAGGACGTTTTTTGAGGAAAAATCATCAAAAACTGAGGGTACAATTATTTTGGTGTTTTTTTCCATATCTTTTTTGATTTTTTTAAGATTTTTAGATTCAATGGTATAATCCATTTCTTCGTGAATAGTCTCAATAAATTGAGATAGCATAGCTTTTGCTGAATATCGTAAGTTTGGATCAACAAATCTTAATGCTACCGGAAGAATTTTTTTTAAAACTTTAAGATCTTTTGCTACAACTTTTTCAATGCCAGGTCTTTTTACTTTTATGGCAACTTGCTGACCAGAAATTGAACCTCGATAGACTTGTCCTAATGATGCACCTGAAATACAATTAGAATCTATTTCGTCAAATTTTTCATTAATTGGTCCAAGATCTTTTTCAATTATTGGTTTTATTTGATCAAAAGGAGCAGGAGGAACACTATCCTGAAGTTTTGCAAGTTCTTCTAGATAAGGTTGAGGTAAGATATCTGCTCTAGAAGAAAGCCATTGTCCCAATTTAATGTAGACAGGTCCTAATGAGATGAATGTATCAAGTACTTTACGAGCATTTTTACGAAATTGCTCTGAATTTATTTCTGTTTTTTCCTGATGAATCCATTTTTTTCTATCTCTACGTAATGCAAAAATTGATGGTAAAAGTTTAATGAATATTTGAATGGTTCTAATAGTATACATAAAATTTACTCCAAATAGTTTTTAATTTTTTTTGTTATTGTATATCCTAAATATCCAGAAATGATTGATGAGATCAAACTAGAAATAAGAGTTGTCTTTTTTGATTTTTTATTAAGAAACTTTTTTGTAATTTGTGAACCACCAAAAATTGCACATGCTAAACCGATTAAGACTTCAGGTGCATCATGAACTAAATGTCCAATTGGATCTGTTCTAGGATCAATTTTATCAATATGAACGAGAAACTTTTCATCATATTCTCTAATGTGTAAATTACCATAACGATATTGTTTGTATGCTCCATTTTTTTTTCCAAGAAAGGTTTCTTCTGCTTCTTCTAGCATGAATTCTCGTAATTCCTTTGGAACTTCAATTTCATCACCTGGCATGATCGCAAGATATAGTAATTGCTTATAATCTTACGGTCTAGAAAATGTTCAGAGAAGGGGTGTTGTGATAAATCCTACTAAACTTCCTACTAGAAAGAGAAATACGTCCTTTGCTATACCCAACAATACCTACGTAAGATAGAATATAATTATGATGTAAATTTCCCAAAACTGGAAATTAGTATTAGATCAGGGTTTAGGTTCAATTTGGGATAATTTTTGGATTACTTGTTCAAGTTCTTCCTTGCTTTCATTAACAACTCGTTTTATTACTTCGATTTCTTCATTTAGTTGATCTAGATTGATACTGTTAGAGTTTTTGAATTGTTCTTCTAGTGCTTTTAGGATTTGTTGATTGTATTGATTGAGTTTTTCTAATTCATTCTTGTATTTCTCTAAATTTTCATATTGACTAGAGATTTCAGAGATCTCGATATATTCTTGATTTGTAAGAAAACCTAGAAAAATTACAATACTCCCAACAGCTAAAACTGAAATTAGAATAACAATAATTGATCGCAATTTGAATTAACCTTATTTTCCTATTTTAGATTTGAAATTTAATCTTTAACTTTGCTCAATTATTGCTTTTTTACGCCTACGCAGAATGTAAATTCCTGCTCCTATTGCCAGAATAATTGGAATAATTATCATTGTTTGATCTAGACTACCTTCATCGCTGTTTGATGGTTCTTTAACAAAGATTGTTGTATCGTGAGTTAGAAAAATTTCATCTCTAATACTGTCTTTATATCTTACAGTAATGGTAATGTCGTGTTCTCCATATCTTGGTTCACCATCAAATTCAATTTGAACATTAAAGGGTACAGGTGCATCAGTCTCAATTTCATCAATGAATTGAGTACTGGATTTAATATTGGAGTTTCCACGAGATTCAATAGTTACAAAGCCAAATAATCCATCTTCATTTCCTTCATTAATTATTTCTCCAATTAGCATTTGTGTGCCAGACAATTCGATAACATCAACATTATAGATTGATAAATCAATAAAGCCTTTAACAAAGAAATCTGCAATTCGTGAAATAGTTTTTTTATCACCATGTGCATTAAAATAAGTTATTTCAATAGGTGCACGAAGTGTATCACCTTTCAAAGATGCTGGTACATATACGTCAAGTTCAATAAATTTTTTCGATTTTGGATCAATTCCACCAATTTCCCAATCAGTGTTTAAAACTACAACCTTCTCAATATTAGTAACAGATTGACTTGTTGCTGCCCTTTCACTTTGTGTATTTTTTAGTCCAATATCTACACTTGAAATTGGTGCTGTTCCATCATTTGAAATTTCAATTATTATATGGTTTTGTTGCAAGGATGTAAGAAATGGATTCAGTGCACGTACATTTATCACGCTTTGTCCAGTTACTTTAAAATTAAAATCTTCAAATGCAGTTCGAACTCCAGATTCTCTCAGTCGTGAATAATCTACTTTGATACTACCAGGATATTGTTGAATTTTAACAGTATTATCTATATCAACAAAAAATGTTAGATAAAAATTTTCTCCGGCAATCGAATTTGAGTTCGCATCTGCATAAATTAACGAAGCAGGTCCATCTGAAGCTGAAAATCCAAAAGGTAATGATAGTTGACCTCGTATTCCTGTAATATCTTGAGTCCCAACATTTGCCATTACTACAGTAAATGGTACATTTTTGTTTCCAGAATCAACCTCAAATTTTTCATTAATTATTCCAAAATAGGCATTAAGGTATTTGACATCTCCAAAGTCTCTTTCAAAAGGTGAATTACCAAATCCTCCAGATGTTATTTGGGCAAATGAGTTATCAAAAACAAATGGTACAAGTCCAATTACAAATAATGGCAACAAGAGTTTAAGATTCATTATGCTAAAACCTCCATTTTTGAGGGCTGATCACCTTCGAAGGCTTTACCATCTTTAATTGTGATTACTCTATCTACATCACCAAAAATCTCTTTCTCGTGTGTAACTATAATGAATGTTTGATTTAGTTTTTTTGCCATTGATTTCATTAATTGAACTATTGTTTCTGAAGATACTGAATCAAGATTACCAGTTGGTTCATCAGCTAAAACAATTGAAGGTTTATTGATTAGTCCTCTTGCAATTGCTACTCTTTGAGCTTGTCCACCTGAAATCTTGTTTGCACGTTTATACATTTGATCTTCAAGTCCAACTGTTTTTAGTAAATCTCTGGCATCTTTTTCAGCAGTATTATTAGTTCCTTCAATTTCTCTAGGTAACAAAACATTTTCTAGTACTGAAAGATCAGTAAGTAAATTAGAAAATTGGAAGATGAACCCCAGTTTTTTATTTCTAAATGAGGAAATTTCATTGTCATCAAGTGTTGTAGTATTAGTTCCATCAATGAAGATCTTTCCATTTGTTGGTTGATCTAATAATCCAATCATGTTAAGTAATGTAGATTTTCCAGAGCCAGAACTTCCAACAATTAAGACAACTTCTCCCTGTTCAATTGAAAGTGATACATTATCAAGAGCCTTTACTTTGTTTTCTCCTTCTCCGTAAATCTTACTTAGATTATTGATTTCAAGCACTCTAGACAGTTCTCATAGCCTCCACTGGTAATTTCTTAGTCGCCCTATAGGATGGGTATAGTGATGCAATAATTGCTAAAGCAAACGAAGTCAAAGCAGTTTGTATAATTTTTTCCCAGTTATAGGTGACTTCAAGAGGGAGACTATTATTGAATGACATTTTTGTGACATCTGCATAGACTGTATAACTTAAACCTGCTGCAGTTCCTACTCCAGCTCCAATTGCTCCAATAATCATTCCTTGGAAAATAAAAATTAATAGAATATCTTTTCTTTTAGCTCCAATTGCTCTCATAATACCAATTTCTTTAGTTTTTCCATTAACTAGCATTATCTGAATTGTAAGAATGGCAAATGCAGATGACCCCATTCCAAAATATCCTATCATGTTGATCATTGCAATACCAGATCTAAAACCAGCAAGTTGTTGTTCTGCTGATTCTTCTATAGTCTCTGCAAGAAAATCATCATTAGGAAATGAACGCAAAAAGAATTCTTTAACTTCAAATGCTTTTGAAGGATCATTTAATTTCACCATAAGTGAACTTGTATCACCAGGTCTACTCATCATATCACGTAAAGTGTCAATATGTACGACAGCTGTATAATCAAATCCTTGACCTCCAGGTGATTTTGCTATTCCAGAAACAGTAAATCTTCGGATTTGGTCTTCTCCCCATCTATCAACTACTTTAACTTTAACACTATCTCCCACTTGTGCTCCTCCAAGATCTTTTGCTACATTAGATCCTAATACAACAGAATTTCTTGAGAAGACATAGTTTCCTTCTGAAACAGTTTCATGAACAGTAGATGCTCGAATATCACGAAATGGATCAACTCCCACAATTGGTATTCTGGTTTCTTCAAATCGCATTCCATTTTTTGTCATATTAATTTCGGCAGTTGATGAAAGCCGCGGAGTAGCCGCTTCAACGTATGGAATTCTTTCAAACCAATTTACGAGTGATAAATCTGATTTATCGATATAGTCAGCATCGTCAGTTACAAGAATGTCACCGTTTCTATAATCACTGATATCTCTAACTATGGCATCAAACAGTCCTTGAAAAATTACAAAATTTACGTGAATTACCAAAATTCCAATGGTTACAGCTAAAACCGCACCAATCAAACTGCTTTTTTTATTGAAAAGCATTCTTTTTGCTAATCTTAATCTATAATCCACGGAGTAAATAAAATAGTCTGATATTTAATGTATATGATATATAATACTATGATTATAGACAATTTTATATAAAATAAGTTAATACTGTATTCTATGGATCTATTTTAGGTGATAAAATGGACAATTTAGATATAAAAATTCTAAGCAGACTATTGAATAATTGTAGAGAATCTGACAGGCAAATAGGCATAAAATTGGGAATATCTGGTGGAGCAGTTCGTGCTAGAATTCGAAAAATGGAAAAAAGAGAGGTTATTGGAGAATTTTTCATCAAAGTCGAGCCGTCCGTATTTGGTTATGGTGTTTTGTACTTTGTTGTATCAGGAGAAAACATTGACGAGATTTTTGAACAACTAAGTCTTGTAGGTGAGCCATATTTCGTAGTACCATGTGTAGGTGGAATTTCAGTTTGTAGTATTGTTGTAAAAGAGAACATGAAACAAAAAATTGCGCTTGCAAGTAAATTGATGAAGGATGTTAGAGTCCTATCAATTTTTGAAGCAGAGAATCTAGGATTTAAGTCAAATCTTACTAAAACAGATTTAGAAATTCTAGAGAAACTAATAATAGATCCTAGACAGAAAATTGAAAATATTGCTAAAAGTACAAACTTATCAACCAAAACAATAACAAGATGTATTGAAAAATTACAGGAAAACGATGGAAT
>Ga0208570_1000597_pt1 | contig 12486 bp, 13 predicted proteins | sample DeeseametaMP1202_FD_184192 | JGI IMG/M metagenome (GOLD analysis project Ga0208570, IMG submission 184192) | Marine microbial communities from the Deep Indian Ocean - MP1202 (SPAdes) | ecosystem: Environmental > Aquatic > Marine > Oceanic | place: South Indian Ocean | collected 2011-03-08
GTGCCAATATCAGGGTCGCCTTCTAGCTCGATAATGCCGTCATGTTCGTCCGACAAACCCATCTCGCGTTCGGACACCATCATACCGTTGGATTCCTGACCGCGGATATTGCCTTTCTTAAGCTCGATATCAATACCGGGAACGTAGCTGCCGACAGGCGCGAAAATACCTTTCATACCGGCTTTGGCATTGGGCGCACCACACACAACCTGCAACGTTTCCTTGCCCGTATTAACCATCAATACACGCAGGCGATCCGCATCTGGATGCTGTTCTGCGCTTTCAACATAAGCAACCTTAAATGGCGCAAATTTTTCCGAGGGGTCTTCTACACCGTCAACTTCCAAACCGATCGAAGTCAGTTTGGCAACGATTTCGTCCAGAGTTGCTTCGGTTTCCAGATGGTCTTTCAGCCAGCTCAGCGTGAATTTCATGATGCGTTACGTCCGTTGGTTATCAAAGAGTTTCCAACGGTTTTTATGGCACAGAACAGCCGTAAAGGTAAAGGCTATAATGCTAATGGCAAAAACTAGAATTCAGGTACGATTGGTTCTGACGCAATACGGGGAACAGCCTCATTTGGTGTAGGTGCATACTCATTAGCGATGTGTTCTTGAAGTGCTTCGTTATAGTATCCGAAGTCACTTTCCAGACGGGCGCCGACGCTCTCTACAGCATGACTATCCGGGCCGTTATTGTAAGAACCATGATATGGAATCCCCTCCAGACTGGCTTGTATTTGGGCTATTGTCTCATAAGTCTGTGCGCTGATTGCAGCGCCTTCCTCGGGAGTCATAAAGCCTGCCTCAATACCTTGTGCAATCGTTCCGGTAATATTGCCGCTGATCCCGTTCAGCTTAAGGGTCATTTCATTTATGCGCTGAAAATTATGGGACACCGATGATTCAAATGTGAACTCGTCTAGCTGCGCGGCCATGTCTTGGGAGATAAAGCCATTGTCTTCTTGGAACCTAAGAATTTCAGCCGCCGCTTGGAATTCAGGGTTTTGACTATGCTCTTCAACATAGTCCTGCAACGCTTGAAGTTCGTTTTCAAAACCACCATATAATTCTTCCCAGACACGCTCAAAATCACCTTCATAACTATCAGCGTCATGAATATACATTGCGTCTCCTGGTGAGAAGAATGTATCGCCTTCTACAAAGTCATTAAAATCATAGCCTGCTAACGGAGCAATGTAACTGGTCTGCATTTCCGAGGGGTCTGCGGTAGCTTCTATTATGGCGCCCGTGGCAGAAGAGACGATATAGGCGTGGTATCCGGGCTCTGTTTCCATGACATCGGGGTTAATAACAATCAGCTCCCCTGATGCCATGTAATATGCAGAGGCTTGTTTGAGAGAGCCTTCTGCGGCAGCTTGGTCAGGCAGGTGCGTATCTTCGATTTGTTGAATGATAGCGCCTTCTGTCACGGCCATGATATCGCAATCATATTCTCTTTCGCTTGTACCAGCGAGGATGTCGGATGAGAGGTCGTTAAGCCTGAATGTGGGGGTCGGGGCTGATCCTGAGAGATCGGCTTCGCCTGTGACGGTGTCATATTCGGGTGTACGATATTGGTCTAATCCCGGGATTTTATCGACTTCTTCGGAAACGATCTCGCTGACACCACGTTCCCATTCAATTCTATCTTCTCTATCCCAGCTTTCCAGCGCCAGAAGCCTTTGTAAATTCGGGTCTTCCTGAATACGTATCACGGCGGCTTGATGCGCTTGGTCTACGGCTCTGGTATAGGCATCATCCGCATCCCATTCGACATAGGTTTCTTGCGACCCCATTTCGGCATAATCACTTCGAATGCCAGGAATATGGCCTGTTTCAAGAATATAGCGAAAGTTTACAGCGCGTTCGGATTCGTAGTTGTCTTCATGATCTACGCTGACGCCATTATGCTCGCCAATCGCAAAAACATCAGCTTCTGCCGCTGCATTAAAATGATCTGTTAACCCGCCCATATAATCCGCATTTTATCTTTAAAATTCGTAGTCTAAGTTTAAAGATAAATGGTTAACAATCGGCTAAAAGTGATGCTCAGAGCGGCATGACGTGTAATGTGAAGTCTAGTTTGATGCCGACATTTTTATAAAGGCTCTGGGCTGCCGTATTGTCTTGTTCGGCGAGCCAGTAAATGCGCGCCCAGTCTTGTTCCTGACCAATCGCGGCCAGATATTCGACAAGTTTACGGGCAATGCCTTTGCGGCGATGATCAGGATCAACATAAACATCCTGCATATAGCAGACAGGGTCGATATGGCCTGTGACAGGGTGTAAAACGTAATGGAGTAAGGCAACCAGCTTACCATCTTCAAACGCGCCCAAGCCATGGACGGGGAAGATAGGGCTGATGATACGGTTCCACGTCTCTTCGGTTACAGCTTCGTTCTTATGCCCTTGGTTGTTGCCATCCCACAGTGGCAGCCACTGAGCATAGTCATCCTCATGGAAATCACGAACTGTAATGGTCATAGATTATTTGCCTGTTGCGCGGTTAGGGCGGTCAAGAGGATCAAAACCGTAATGTTCCAGCCATCTTACATCACTATCAAAGAATGTACGCAAATCAGGAATGCCATATTTCAGCATCGTAATACGCTCAATACCGCAGCCAAAGGCAAAACCTTGATATTCGTCGGGATCAATGCCGCAGTTTTTAAGGACATTGGGGTGTACCATACCGCTACCCAGAATTTCCATCCATTGCTGGTTTTCAGGCTTTGACGCTTTACCCAGCTTCAAGCCGCCATCTTCACGGGAACAGCCAATATCAACTTCGGCGCTAGGCTCTGTGAATGGGAAGAAGCTAGGACGGAAACGCACAGGCATATCATCGACTTCGAAATATGTACGTACGAAATCCATCAAACAGCCCTTCAAATGACCCATATTGACCTTCTTATCAACATACAAACATTCCATTTGGTGGAACATCGGCGTGTGCGTCATATCGTAATCAGAACGGTATGTGCGGCCAAAACAGATAATTTTGAATGGTGGCTTGGTGTTCAGCATATGGCGGATCTGCACAGGTGATGTGTGCGTGCGCAGCACCTTTTTCTGCTTTTCTTCGTCTTCTGTCGGGTCATCCGGCAAGAAGAATGTATCCTGCATTTCACGCGCAGGGTGACCCGGCGGGAAGTTCAGCGCTGTAAAGTTATGCCAGTCATCCTCGATCTCCGGCCCTTCGGCAACTGTAAAGCCCATATCGGCAAAGATTGTTACCAGTTCATCAATCGTTTGACTGATAGGATGAATGTGACCTTTGCGCTCAGGGCGCGGAGACAGCGTGATATCAATTGTTTCTGTCGCAAGGCGCAAATCCAATGCCTGACGCTTCAGCGCGGCTTCCTGCTTATTAATCAGATCAGCAATCTCGTCTTTCAGGACATTCAGTGCCTGACCTGTGGTTTTGCGCTCTTCCGGGTCCATCTTGCCCAGATTTTTCATCAAGTCCGTAATGCGTCCTTTTTTGCCAAGAGCGGTAACTTTGGCTTGCTCTAAGCTTTGCAGGTCATTAGCAGCCTCGATCAAGGAGGTCAGCTCTGTCTTTAGCTGGGAAATATTCTGGCTCATATCACTCATGGTATTCGTTAGGGTTTAGGTGATGGCGTGCGTTTGATCTGGCGATCTTCAGCATTAAGGCCTTTATCATACTGGTTTAGCAGCGTGATACCAGCCCCAAATGCAAGCGCGCCAACAACAGCGGCGGCAATGCCGAGCGGTGAAGTCTGCGTTGCAAAGGCTTCGCGCAAACTATCAAACTGCTCAAGATGAACACGGTAAAGCGCATCCGCCACAAACGGTGTGGTGATAACAGTGGCAGCAGCACCGCTCCATGCGGCAACACTTTTAAACTCGCTTCGTAAAAAAGATGGCAGCTTCATTTTAAGATCCGTTCATTCAATCTATATAAGACATAGTCGTAATCTATAGCAGCATATATGGCAAGAATTTCTACAGAACTTGCAATATTTACATAATTTTAGTATCTTCTGCGTAGATTAGACGGAACACACAATAAAGCGAGGCAAAAAATGAAGTCATTTGATAACGCATCGGCAAACGTAGCAGATATTCGCAAAGCCATGGGTGGCCGTATCGGCGAGATTATTTCAGCGGTCGTCGGCGATGACACATTGCAAAAGATTTTTGAGCAACCTGAGCATAACGCAGCCTATATCAAGGCCAATCAGGAAGGCACACCAAGTGCTTTTATTGCGCTGGATCTGAAAATTATCGACACGGATACAAAAAACGCCTTGTTGGTGGCGCAGGCTGCCGAACGTATGGCGCTAAACGCTGAGCGCGCGCAAGCCGTAAATAGTAGTGGCACGCCTGCTGAAGAAAGCTGGTTTACGGGCATTCATGATGAGGTATTCAAATTTGTTGGCTCTGAGCGCGACCCGCAACAATTGCAGGAGGCGCAGGCCAGCTGGCAAGTTTCTCAAATTTGGTTGAACGCGTCTGCCATGGACGTCAAACCTGCAGAAGAAAAAAAGGGTCTGGGCGATAATTCTTATTTGTATGAAGGCCCGAATGATGATTTTTCAGGCGGTCTGTTGAAAGCCGCATCTAAATATTATGCAGCGGCGGCTGATACGCTGGAAACAAAAGGTTTTGAAGATGCCGCAAAACGTCTGCGCGCCGTGGCTGAGGATATTCAACCTGAAAACGCCGCAGCGATTACATCAACACCGAACGATATAGCCCGCGCTTTCCTGTCAGGTGAGCAGAGTTACCGTCAGGATATGTATATTGCGCTTAGCAGTGATCATTACACAGGCGGCGAAGGCGATAATGACAATGAGACGCTTGGTAAGAAGCTGATCGAACTGACCGAAGGTCAGCGTAATGATGATCGTGGCAATGATCTTAAAATCGGCGGTTCTGCCCCTAAATAAGGCACAATAAAAAACAGCCCGCTAAGAGCAGGCTGTTTAAAATTCTTTAGAGTAAGTCGCTTAAGTGATTAAGCGGCTTTTTTCTCGGCTTTTTTCAGCGCATCAGCAGCTTGCTTGGCAATGGCTGCGAAATCCTTTTCGTTGTGGATCGCGATGTCTGACAAAACTTTACGGTCCAGCTCGATACCTGCCAGCTTCACGCCGTGCATGAATTGGCTGTATGTCATATCGTGCAAACGTGCTGCCGCGTTGATACGCTGAATCCACAATTTGCGGAAATCGCGTTTCTTGTTGCGACGGTCACGGTAAGCGTACTGACCGGCTTTTTCAACAGCCTGTACTGCAGCGCGGAAAGTATTCTTTCTGCGGCCCCAGTAACCCTTGGCGTTCTTAATGACCTTACGGTGTCTAGCGTGGGCGCGTGGGCCCCCTTTAGTTCTAGCCATTATTTGCCTCCTTCAGCAGGCGCTGGGCTGCTTTTCTTTGTTTTACGAGCATAAGGCAACCAGTTGCGCAGAACGATGCGTGCATCGGCTTCTGACAAAACGCCTGTACGGCGGGCTTTACGCTTCATTTGTTTTGATTTGTTCATTTGCATGTGGCGCATGAATGCGTTGCCGCTCTTCACTTTGCCTTTTGCAGTGACCTTGAATCTCTTCTTGGCACTACTTTTGGTTTTCATCTTCGGCATTTTCTTCTCCTTAAAAAGGGTTTCAATCAAAAACGACGAGGCATGCCGTATGTATAAAGCCAGCCGTTTTGTAGTAAGGACGCTGTTTTACGGTTTCTCGTCGTAAAATGCAACAAAAATTTTAGCGCTGTAGCAGGGGCCTTAAGCCGTTTTATTCGCTTCAGCCAGCGGTGTTGCGTATTTGGCCTCCAGATCCCAAGGGAAGTGGATCCATGTATCTTGCGATACTTCCGTAATAAATGTATCGGTTGTGCCAACACCGGCGGGTTTTGCGTAAATACAGGCATAATGCGCATTTGGCAGAATCTCACGCGCCACTTTGAATGTGTTGCCCGTATCCACCAGATCGTCAACGATCAACCAACCTGTGCCGTCACCGGCATCTTCAGGAACCTTAAGTACTTTGGCTTTGCGCTGGTTCTGGTGGTCATAGCTGGAGATACATAATGTCTCGACCAGTTTAATATCCAGTTCGCGCGCCATAATACACGCAGGAACAAGACCGCCACGCGTCACGCCGATAATACCTTTCCAGCCGCCGTTTTTCTTGCTTTCATCAAGCAAGCGCCAAGCCAGCGCTTTGGCATTGCGGTGCATTTCATCCCATGACACAGGAAAATCTTTAGACATTGTCTTATTCGTCCTTAAGTAGTTGGCTTACAAAATTTTCTTAGGTATAAAAAATTTCTTACAGTAATGCGAGGAAAAACTAATGGTCAGACCCGTCAATCTAGCAAATAAAAGCTTCACAGGCCTGCGCGGCAAAGTCGCAAGCCTTGTCGAGCGTAATGCTTTTGTAAACGGGATCGCGGCCGTGATCTTGCTGAACGCTGTTACCCTGGGTCTGGAAACAGATGACCACATCCGCGCAGAATATGGCGCGGCCTTACACGTTGTCGATTTGGTGATCCTCGGAATTTTCGTGATCGAGATTTTGCTCAAGCTCTTCGCCTATCGTCTATCGTTCTTCCGTGCAGGCTGGAATGTCTTTGATTTCGGGATTGTCGCGATTGCCTTGATCCCTGCGGCGGGCGCATTTTCGATCTTACGGGCAATGCGTATCTTCAGGATGCTACGCCTGTTATCGATTGTACCGTCGATGCGGCGCGTGATTACAGCGCTACTCAACGCTGTACCGGGGATGCTGTCAATTCTCGGGATTATGATGATTATCTTTTATATTGCCGCCGTCATGGCCACAAAAGTATTCGGTGGCAGTAGCGATCCGCTCATGCAGGAAATGTTTGGCTCAATGGGCGACTCGATGTTTACCCTGTTTCAGGTCATGACCCTGGAGGACTGGCCCGATGTTGCAGGGCCGACAATGGTGCTTTTCCCGTGGGCATGGGTATTTTTTGTGACCTTTATTGTCGTCACAAGCTTCGCGGTACTGAATTTGTTCGTCGGTATTATCGTGGACGCCATGGATATCATCCATGACTTCGAAGAAGAAGGTAAGGGCGTGAAAGACTTCGTTCACAAAGAGAACGAGGATATACGAAACGAACTGGATAGCTTGCGCGGTGACATGGCAGAGATCAAATCTCTGCTGGTAGCAGCATCAAAAAAGTAAGCGGCGTAAGGCGCGGTTAGATAGGGCTGGAATCCTGTTCCAGAACAGCGAATGAATCGATTTTCCAGTGCCCGTCTTCGGATTTCACAAGGCGGTAGATCGCCGTAAATTCGTCCTTGGTATAGCTATCGACAAACGACACTTTTTGTACCAGTGACTCACCGCTTGTATGACTATCCAGAAACTCGAAACTCTCGTAATTATAAATCGGGCGATACTCGAAGCGCATCTCGCTCAGATACTCTTTCGCCGTATCATAATTCTCATGCATGTGATCGCTTAAATACGAAAAGGCGAGATCGGCATTACGCGCTTTAATCGCGGTCAGCTGGTCTTTGATCATGCTTTGCCCTGGATGCTGCTGTTCAGCGGCGGGCTGCGGAATAGAGGCATTGATAATCTCGGGTTGGCGTTGCGGGTCTGCCTGCGCGTCACTTGCTTTTACCGCTACAACTGTCAGCAACAAACAAAATGCCGCAGTCGACAATATCAGGCATGTCGGCCTGTCTAAACTAACCTTGTCAAAACCCATAAGAACCCTGTAAATTTGATGTTAAACCGCAGTAAACACGCTAACCCTAAGTATAGTTCGCAGATGATTAATGTTCGCTTAACCTTCCTAATGTTTTTGGGCCTTTTTATGGTCCCTATGTGGTCATTTGCGCAAGATGAAGGCCCGAATGTGGCCGCACAACCGGTCGAGGCCGTATCTGATGAGTCGCTGGTCGCTCTTGCCGAAGCCCCTGTAATTGTGGAGCTTTTCTCTTCTCAAGCCTGCGTGTTCTGCCCGCGTGCGGATACGCTGTTCAATGATTTGATCGAAGATGACTCGGTGATCGGCCTGTCATGCCATGTAGATTATTTTGATGTCAGAAACGGCGCACTTTCGCATAGATTCTGTACAGATCAGCAAACCAAATACGCCCAGCAATTGGCCTCGGGCCCGAATTACACCCCGCAAATCGTGATTAACGGCGTGCAGGATGTGGTTGGCTATAAATTCGACAAAGTGCTCGCCGCCGTGACAGGTGCCCGTATGTCGACCGTGCAAACCCTGAAACTGACCAAGGGGCAGGGCGGGAACTACACGATTAAACTGCCCGCTGATATCACAGCCGAAACCAACGAATTCCGCCTGATGATCTACGATAAGGTAAAGGATGTAACCATCGCCGACGGCCGCAACAAGGGCAAGAAAATGACCTATAAAAACATCGTCAGCACAATGAAACCGCTTACCGCCCAAAACGGCACCCTAACCTTCAAACCCGAAATTAAACCCGCAAACGCCGGCTTCGTCGTCATCGCCCAAGACACCGAAACAGGCGCAATCACAGGTGTGGTGCAGGAGAGGCTCTAGGCGTGATCCCAATTCTAAGAAATCTTCCAAAACTGGATGTGGAGCGCGAAGGCTATTGTTCTAAAAAAATGACTGATGAAGTCATTAGCTACCTAGAAAGGAATGCTCGCGAAAAGTTATTGGATTGCTTAGGTGACGAGCAACGGGATCCACGTGACGTTCATCATAAATCTTATAGCTCTATAATCGAATTTGTTTCAAAGGAAGCATCTAAGGAGATAGATGTACCTAAAAATCATATTGGGATGGTTGATCTGGCCTTTGAAATTACCAAGCGCTTAAGGTTTGCTAATAACTATAAAGCGCCAGTAGTGATAGGGCAGCCTATAGCGCCAGCGATTAGTGGGCCTTACTTGGAAATGGTAAGTTTGCCAATTGGTTCCCGCACAGCTGATATAGAAAAAATTGATAGGGTGTTAGACGCATTCTACCTTAGGCAGAAAGAGCTATGTTTTGCGTTATCAGAAGGTTTAAGAAAGAATCATCGTCTATATACGCTTGATACGGATGTTATAAGCGAAGTGAAAAGATTTTCCTCGGATGAAACTCTTTTAATTCACTTATACCCTGAACTAGTCGCTCGTCTCGGTTTTATTTGCAAAATCCCTGTATACATTGGGCTAGCAAAGCAAAGGGGGTGCAGCGCTAATTAATGCGCTTCATCCCAGCTCTTACCGTGGCCTGCTTCGGCGTCTAGCGGCACGCCGATATCGGCGGTGTTTTCCATCACCTCTTTGACGAGCGCGCTGGTTTTTTCCAGCTCGGCCTCTGGCACTTCGAAGATCAGTTCATCATGCACCTGCAGCAGCATTTTGGCGGACAGGCCTGCATCTTTGAGCGCCTTGGGCATGCGTGCCATGGCTTTTTTCATGATGTCGGCGGCTGTGCCTTGCAGCGGGGCGTTAATGGCCTGACGCTCTGCGCCCTGCTTGATGGCGGGGATTTTGTTATTGATGTTCTTGATCGTACATTTACGGCCATAAAGCGTCTTCACGTAGCCGTTCTCCCGCGCTTCTTCCTTCTTGTCTTCCATGAAGGTTTGAATTTCGTTGAACTTGGCCAGATACTTCTTGATGAAATCATTGGCTTCATAAGGCTCAACGCCCAGCTGCTGCGCCAGCCCCCAGCCTGAAATGCCATAGATAATACCAAAATTCACCGCCTTGGCCTGACGGCGCAATTCAGATGACACCTGATCTACGGGCGTGTCAAAGACCTGTGAGGCGGTCAGCGTGTGAATGTCCACGCCATCCCTAAACGCCTGCTTCAGCGCCTCTACACCCGCCAGCGCCGCCGCCAGACGCAATTCCACCTGCGAATAGTCCACGGACAGCAGCACGCAGCCCTCATCCGCGATAAAGGCGGTACGGATTTTACGGCCTTCTTCGGTACGGATCGGAATGTTCTGCAAATTCGGGTCAGACGATGCAAGACGCCCTGTCGATGTGCCTGTCATGTGGAAGCTTGTATGAATGCGGCCTGTGGCAGGATTGATCTGCTCCTGCAACGCATCGGTATAGGTCGATTTTAGCTTGGATAGCTGACGCCACTCCAGAATTTTTTCGACAATGCCGTATCCTTGCGCGGCGAGTTTTTCCAGGATATCGGCGCTGGTCGACCAGTCGCCTGTCTTGGTTTTCTTGCCGCCTTCAATGCCCATTTCGTTAAATAGCACTTCACCGATTTGCTTCGGTGACGCCACGTTGAACGGATGACCTGCCTCTTCGTGGATTTCTTTTTCAAGATCAACGATCTTCTTGGCAAATTCGTTGCTCATGTTTTTCAGGATGGCAGGGTCAACCTTGATGCCTTCCATTTCCATTTTGGCAATCACAGGGATCAGCGGACGTTCAATTTGCTCGTACACCGTCACCATTTTTTCGCGCGCAAGGCGGGGTTTCAGAATGGTGTGAAGGCGCAGCGTAATCTCCGCATCTTCTGCCGCGTAATCCAGTGCTTTATCAAGGGAGACATAATCAAACGTCACCTGATTTTTGCCTTTGCCCGCGACTTCTTCATATTTGATCGGCTTGTGACCGCAGAACAGTTCGGAAAGCTCATCCATGCCGTGGCCGTGTTCGGTGCCATCCAGCACGTAAGACAGCAGCATCGTGTCATCACACGGGGTCATTTCCACGCCGTGCTTGGCGATCATTTGCCAGTCATATTTCATGTTATGACCGATCTTCATAATGCTCTCATCGGTCAGCACGGGCTTCATCAGCTCCATAACGCGCTCTAGAGGCAACTGCTCGGGCGCATCACCGCCGCCGCCGAGTAAGTCCGCTTGCTCTGCCTTATGGTTCAGCGGGATATATGCGCCTTTGCCAAGCTCTGGCGAAATGCAAATCCCGACCAGTTCCGCTTTGGCAGGGGTCAGGCCTGTTGTTTCCGTGTCCACCGCCAGAAATCCTGTTTCTTCGGCGCGCGCCAGCCACTCTTTTAACGTCTTCTCGTCATTGATCAGCGTGTACTTATTATCTTTGATAGGGGGCAGAGCCTCGGCAGGGTCTGACTCGGCTTCTGCGCCTGCGCTGCCTTTATCGGCGCTGACGGTGCCGCCCAAACGGCTGATAATTGACTTAAAGCCTTGTGCCTGCAAAAACGCCATCAGATCAGGCTTGTCAGGGTCATGGGTTTTCAGCTCTTCCAGTGGCACAGGCACAGGTGCCGTTTCATCCAGCTTCACAAGCTTTTGAGAAATGCGCGCCATCTCGGCATTCTCGATCAGCGCTTCGCGGCGCTTGGGCTGTTTAATCTCTTCGGCGCGGGTCAGCAGCTCTTCCAGACTGCCATATTCATTAATTAGCTGCGCGGCGGTCTTGATACCGATTCCAGGAACGCCCGGCACGTTATCGGTGCTATCCCCCGCGAGCGACTGCACATCAACAACCTTATCAGGGGTAACGCCGAATTTTTCGACCACTTCATCAGGGCCGATAAACTTGCCTTTCATTGGGTCAAGCATGCGCACATCTTCATCGACCAGCTGCATCAAATCTTTATCGGACGATACAATCACAACCTTCTTGCCTTGCGCTTTGGCAAGCTTGGCATACGCCGCGATCAAATCATCGGCCTCGTAGCCTTCAAGCTCGATCGCAGGAATATCGAAAGCCTCTGTCGCCGCACGCACCAGCGGGAATTGCGGGATCAGGTCTTCGGGCGTTTCATCGCGGTTGGCTTTGTATTCAGGGTAAATCTCGTTGCGGAAATTCGCGCGCGCGGCATCAAAGATAACCGCCATATATGGCGCGTTATAATCATTCAGCATCTTCAGCAGCATATTCACAAAACCGAATACCGCTGATACTGGCACGCCGTCAGGGTTGGTCATGGTAGGGCCGCTGCGCCCATAGGCCATCGCAAAATATGCCCTGAAAATAAAACCCGAACCGTCGACGAGGTATAGCTCATCCTCGCTAGCGCTGTCTTTTTGTGCCATAGCCTGATCTACTTTTAATGCTGCGTTTGTCATACAGCCAAGATTGCACCCCCGCGCCCAAGAGTCCAGAGGCCATAGGGTCTTCGTCTACAGGATTAAAGTGTAGGCGAGTATTTACCAGCCGCAATAATTGCGCCTGTTTCTGCGTCGTGGATTGTGACGGCATAGCCTGCAGCGCCTTCGGGAACGGGGTAGCGAATGATCTCGGTGCCGCCGAATGTTTCTGTGTTGCCCAGCATGGTAACGGGGTTGGCGTAGGTGATTTTTTTGCCTTTATTCTCGCCGCTATCAATCTGCTGGTCTTCTATCGACCCGTAACCGAAAATGGAAATCGCGAGGTGGTCGCGGTCTGCAAGCGTACTGGCATCAATGACAATCTCCTCACCGTCGCGCGTGACGGGCAGGGCAGGCAGGGGTGTGGCCGTATCAATGGCCTCCTGCACGGTCGCAGGGCGCGTGCCGACCATGGCATCTGTGCCGTTAATCACAATTTGCGGGG
>Ga0208570_1000598_pt1 | contig 12478 bp, 9 predicted proteins | sample DeeseametaMP1202_FD_184192 | JGI IMG/M metagenome (GOLD analysis project Ga0208570, IMG submission 184192) | Marine microbial communities from the Deep Indian Ocean - MP1202 (SPAdes) | ecosystem: Environmental > Aquatic > Marine > Oceanic | place: South Indian Ocean | collected 2011-03-08
AGCCTATGAATGAAGACAGCCTAAAACTTGATGTGCTTCAAGACGTGGCGTAGATGCCCATTATGGGCGTTAAGAATATTAGCGCCCTCTTCTGCCGTTAGACCACCAACGATTAAAACCGCTAATTTAACATTCGCATCGCCAACATCTTCGGATTGGCGCAAAGCATCTGCTGCCTCAACTTCATCACACCCTGTTATACGACACACCATACGCACTGCACGCTGACGAAGCTTTTCATTGGTTAGTTTCATATCAACCATCAAGCCATCAAATACGTGACCAAGGCGAACCATGATGCCCGTTGACAGCATATTCAACGCGATCTTTTGAACCGTGCCTGCATTCATACGTGTAGAACCGCCAACAGGCTCTGCCCCACTATCCAGATAAATAGCTATTTCGGCCGCGGCATTCAGAGAACCATTTTCATTACTACTAATCCCAATGGTAAGCGCGCCCGCCTTACGAGCCTCTTCACATGCGGCTACAGTATAAGGCGTTGTACCACTTGCAGACACTGCAATACAAACATCATCCTTTGTCAGCTTAAGGGCCTTAATCTCTTCTCGTGCCTTTTGTGCATCATCCTCAGCGCCCTCAACAGCTTCAAACAGCGCTTTACGACCACCGGCGATTACAAATGCCATGCGCAAAGGCGACCAGCCATATGTAGGCGTTAATTCTGTACCATCTTGCACCCCTAGTCGTGCCGGCGTTCCTGCCCCTATATACACTAAACGGCCCTTAGTACCGCTCAAACGCAGAGACGCCTCTATCACAGCACGATCTATGGCAGGCACAGCAGAACGCATAGCCTCAACAGCCCTGATCTGGTCTTCTAAAATTGTGGAAAGCAAGCGTTTTGTAGACCATTCATCAAGCCCTTTAAACCGCTCATCAAACTGTTCAGTTAAACGCTTTTCCCTGTCATCATTCTTCTTATTATTCATGGCGTTAAGGCTATCCCAAAATCTTATGCAGGAAAAGCGAAAAGCCCCTTGCCCTTTGCGTGCTAGTCGTCTTTATTACAAAGGAATAATCTTTATATATAAGGAATAAAACCATGAGTGCTACCACAGCTGTTAAAACAGAAGACACACGCATTGAAACAGACTCAATCGGCGAAATCGCCGTACCATTTGACCGTTATTGGGGCGCACAAACACAGCGCAGCCTGCAGAACTTTAAAATTGGCGGCGAAACAATGCCTGCACCAATGGTACGCGCTTTAGGCATTCAAAAGAAAGCTGCCGCCCTGACAAACAAAGAACAAGGCGATCTGGACGCCAAGCTAGCCGACGCTATTATCAGCGCAGCGGATGAAATCATCAATGGCCCGCTCGCAGGCGAATTTCCGCTAGTAGTGTGGCAAACCGGTTCAGGCACACAGACAAACATGAACGCCAACGAAGTAATTGCCAACCGTGCAATCGAGATGCTCGGCGGCACGATCGGGTCTAAAGATCCGGTTCATCCGAACGACCATGTTAATATGGGGCAATCATCTAACGACACTTTCCCGACAGCCATGCATATCGCCGCAGCCGAACAAGTTCACAAGGCATTATTGCCCGCTCTGGCACAGCTGCAATCTGCACTTGATAAAAAAGCCCAGGAATTTGCCCCTATCGTTAAGATCGGTCGCACACACTTACAAGACGCAACCCCTGTGACATTAGGTCAAGAATTCTCTGGCTACGCTCAGCAGATCCAGAATGGCATCGTGCGTATTAAAAACGCTCTGCCACACATCATGGAACTGGCACAAGGTGGCACGGCAGTCGGTAGCGGCATCAACAGCCGCAAAGGTTTCGGCGAACGTTTTGCCAAGCATGTCAGTGAGATAACAGGATTTCCTTTTGTAACAGCTCCAAATAAATTTGAAGCATTGGCGGCGCATGACGCACTCGTTGAACTGTCAGGCGCATTGAATGTATTGGCAGTATCATTAATGAAAATCGCTAACGATATTCGTATGCTGGGCTCAGGTCCACGCTGCGGCATTGGCGAACTGAACCTTCCCGCCAACGAACCAGGCTCATCCATCATGCCAGGTAAAGTTAACCCGACACAATGCGAAGCGATGACCATGGTCTGCGCACAAGTCATGGGCAACCACACAGCCGTAACAGTAGCAGGCAGTAACGGACACTTCGAACTGAACGTGTTCAAGCCCGTTATGATTTATAACGTGTTGCAATCTATCCGCCTGATTGCGGATGCCTCCGTCAGCTTCACAGAAAAATGTGTCGACGGCATCGAAGCCAATAAAGAGCGCATCGACAAACTGCTTCACGAAAGCCTGATGCTGGTGACTGCTCTCAATCCTCACATCGGATATGACAATGCCGCAAAAATTGCCAAAAAGGCTCACGCTGAAGGCACAACATTGAAAGAAGCCGGCAAAGCTCTTGGTCTTTTGAATGACGAGCAGTTCAAAGAATGGATCGATCCGTCAAAAATGACAGGTCCTAGAGACTAAGCACCCTTTAGCTATGCGCAAAAGATCTATTAAAATTGCAGGGCATGCCACCAGCATCAGTTTAGAAGATGAATTCTGGGATGCCCTCAATGACATTGCAGAAAGCAAATCACTCGGGATCACCGCGCTGATCGAACTTATCGACAAACAAAGAAAGACGGATAACCTTTCCAGTGCTATCCGTCTTTACGTTCTTGATTACTTTCGCAAAAAGTGATGCGTTTACGCACCTATCTTTGACTACCCAATAGCCCGTCAATGACGCCAAATATCGCCTCTTCTTTAGTGATAGGGCGTGTTTGCTGTTGTTGCTGTTGAGGTGCAACATTTTGCTCTGCTGGCTGTTGTTCGACCGGCGCGGTCTCACTAGTAGCCCCTTCTGCTGGAACAGCTTCCGCAGGAGAAGTCTCTGCAGGAACTTGCTGAGTTTGCGGCTGTGTTGTCGTCGGCGTTTGAGTCTTATTCGGGTTAGAACTACCAACACCTAGAATTTTTTTGATCGTATCCCCGCCTTCAATCTTATCCAGCACAGGATTAAGAACTACGCCTTCCAACTGCTTTTGGAAATACTGGTTCAGCGCACTCTGGCCAAATGTTTTACCTGGATTATCCAGAGAACCTTTGAACGTTGCCTTTAGCGGTGGCGCATCTTCAGGCTCTTTTAATTGCACAGAGCTAAGCAGGTCAACTGTCCATAATGGCAGGTTCACATTGCCCGTCGTATCAACATCTGCATCAACACCACTCAGCAGCATCTTATCAAAATTGATAACGCCTTCTTTGATCGTGAACTGACCATCCAGAGTTTCAAAGCGAGTCGTGCCACCTTTCATTGAGGCATCAAGAAGCTGCGTGAAGTTCTCGGTAAAGCTTGTTGACGCTGTACCCAAAGCACGTGATAGCTTGGCAAGATCAAAACCTTCAAAAACCAAATTAGTGCCATCCGCTTTGGCCTTACCGTTCAGATCAAAGACCAGCGCTGCAGGGCTAAGGCCTGTTGTCGCGACATCACCAGTAATGGACACATCACCGCTTGCCTTAACTAGTTTATTTGAGCCACTAAAAGCGGCCACAAATTCTTCAATACTGACATTCTGCAGAATGAAGTTGCCCGCCACTGATAAAGGCTGACGTGCTTCGGCAGAAGATTTCATGTTCCCTGTGAACGCCACTTGGCCACCGGCAAAAGCACCATCAAGCTGCTTAAGGTCCATTGTCCCGTCTTTCATCGTGACATTGGCACCTGCATTCAGGAATTTCCAACCACCATATGAAATAGACTTACCCGTCGCCTTCACATCAAAATTAGCTTTATGCATCCAGCTTGTGTCAATGGCATTACGAGACCAACGCACATCTTGCGTCGTGCCTGTTGTACCTTTACGCATATCTGTTTTCTTTGCACGCGTATCAATACCCAGCAATGAATCAACCGGCATCTCCGTAAAGTCGACAGCTGCTTTAATGTACGGCTTACCGCCCATAGTTACAGAGACATCACCTGTCAAAGTCGTCGGACCAAAAGTCGCGCGCAATTCAGAGAAGCTGTAAACATCACCATCACGTTTCATACTGGCAAAAACATCCACATCCTTCTTAATAGCTACACCGCTAGTGAAATCAGGCTTAAACAAGCGCACAAGATCGACATAGCTTGGGTGTTTTAGGCGCAATGTCAGGTCACTGACCTTCGGTGCGGTTAGCGTATCCGAGATAACACCGCTCGCCTGTGTTTCAGCACGCAAAGCATTTACATTCGTAGTAAAGGCAAGCTTTTCAGGCGAACCTTTAAATTCGGAAATGATATCTGCTTTACCAACACGTGCAGGCAATGAAATATTCTGCAAGTTAAACGAAGCCAGTGTTTGTTCCAGATCATTAATATTCGCCTGCAAGGTCACATCAAGACCACCAAGCTTAGAAAGATCCTTGATATACCCCTTCAAAGCAAAGTTGTCGCTGGAATTACTGGTCAGTGAAGCCGTATCAATACGAAGATCATCTCCTACCAAAGAACCATTAGCTTTCATTGAGAGATAGTCACGGCCTTTTAGGCGCAGCCCTTGAACATCAAGGCTGTAAACAAGGTCAAACGGTACCTTAATACCAGCAGCGATCCCCTTTACATCTGTTGAAGCTGGCGTTGTCGGAATCGCAGCACTTTTCTTCGCCATGCGCCCCAGCCACTTATCAGCATCAACGGTCACAGCGCTCGCTGCAATTGTTGCTTTATCGCGCTCTGCGCCCTTGGCATAGCTACCAGAGAAGTTCACGCGTGTGTCATCCAGCTTCACATAGCCAGCCGTTGCATCCAGAAGACGCGGCGTGACTTTCAGCTGCACTTCACTCGCCAAGTTATAGGCAAGTGCACGTTTCATATCGTCAGACAACTTACCGGCCGCCAGAGCTTCAGCAAGCTTATCAGGCTCCTGACTTGTCACCTTCACAGTACCAGCCACACTTGGCTCGGTCATCGTTACCGACTTACCTGATGCAGATTTAGATTTAGCACCAAAAGCCATAGCACCAGTAAAGTTAACTTGCGTGTTACCAGCAGCACCAACGCCTGCCGTAATATCGTATTGCTTGTCTTTAGTTGTCAGAGCCACATCAACATTCTGATATTTCTGACCGTTCAGAATAATAGCAGGCGACTTAAAACTAATGTTACCTGTAACATCTTGAGGCAGCGTCAAAGACGCTGGCAAGAAACCGCCAGTTGACTTTGTAGCCTTAGCTTTAGGTGCCATCAACTCATCAAAATTCACAACGCCATTAGAAGCCAAACTTAACTCAGCGTGCAATGGAGCCGAAGCATCCGGTTTATAATTGCTGATCAGCGCATATCCTGTAACTGTCGTCGCGCCGTAGGAAATAGTCGCTTCGCGTAGATTAACATCCTTCCCGCCTAGAGTTACGAAGCCAGACACAGCTGCCTTCTTGTTAAGGTGTTCAGGAATAGAAACTTTATAGGCTTTCGCCAGTTTTTGAGGTGCATCCGTTTTGAAATCAAGATTACCCTGCGCTTCAACGCCGCCGTCCTTCTGGGCGACTATACCTTTATAAGAAAAGTTCGTGCCAAGATCAGGCAATGATGCGGTCACTTCAACAGGAAGAGCTTCGGAAAGCTTCGTCAGATCTCCGCTTTCATGTTTGAATGCGATCTTTTGACCATTATAAACAAGACTGCCTTCTGAGTCGTAAGGGCCCATCAAACCATCACCCGAAACGGACAGGTTTAAATCACTAACCTCATGTTTTGCTTCACTTCGCAAATCAATATAAGTCAGAGCACCATTTTTAATATTCACGCTATTCAAAGCAACAGACTCAGATAAATCAGACTTGGTGCCCTCGCCTGCCTGTTTGTTTTTCATTTTAGCTGTTTGCCAGCTCGGCTGACCGTCTTTATCAACAACGACATAAATATCAGGAGACTGCAAAGACACATCACTGACTTCAATACCGCCACTAAACAAAGGCGCTAAGGCCACTTGAACAGAAACACTCTCAGCCTTCGCTAAAGGTTTTTGTTTACGGGCATCTGGGTTATTAACGGTCAGTCCGGCAATGGAAAGATGCGGAAACGGCAAAATTGCCATCGACAAATCGCCGGCAATCTCGATTTCATATCCCGTCGCCTTTTGCGCCTGCTCTATAATCTGCGGCTTATACTTGTTCCAATCCACAAAACTGGGGCCGACCAAAGCGGCAACAAGTAGAACAACAATAATAGAAAATAGAACAAACAGGCGTTTCACATCGACCTCTTCTCAATAAGTTTTAAAAGCTGGTTATTGACCTATACATATACAGAGTTATATCCCCGAATGAAGATATCAAGTGAAACTCCGTATAAACTATCCCGATTAAACTTAACAAAAATAAAGCGTTAATCTCTATTCATCTTCTCGAACTCGGTCAAAGCATCGAGGAAGGCTTCTAATTGTGGGCGCACCATATTATCCATGGTCTTCTTTTTCACCGCGGGGTGTTGCCCATGAATATTCTTATATGTTCTGCTTACCATTTCCTTAAAGGTGGCAATATTATCCGCCTTTTTCATACGATCGTCATTAGTCTGAACGATACGCTTAATCAGCATCGGCACAAGCGCACGCACAGTTGGGTCACTCTTGGCTAACTTACCGTTTAAAACATCACGCGTTATAAGGATCAGATTGGTGTCTTCCAGAGCTTCTACTGAGGCCGTGCGTGGCATTTCACTGACAAGCGCCATCTCCCCAAAGATTTCCCCCGCAGAAAGATCTGCAAGATCAGTACGCAGGCCATTGTGCTCTGCAAAAATGCGCACCTTGCCTGATTGAATTAAAAAGGCACAAACGCCCTTTTCACCTTGGCGCATAATGACACTGCCCTTAGGGGCCGCGCGCCTTTCATGAATGGTATTATTCCCGCCAGCAGAAGCACTCATATGGTATACAGCCTCTTATGCCATATACTGACCGCCATTGGCGGAAAGCGTTGCACCTGTTATAAAAGCCGCCTTTTCAGAAACCAAGAAGGAAACCACATCCGCAATTTCCTGCGGCTTACCCATACGTCCGACTGGAATCTGCTTCACAATGCTATCCAGAACATCCTGGTTCATATGACCTGTCATTTCTGTCTCGATATAACCAGGGCACACAGTATTCACGGTAATCCCCTTAGCCGCACTTTCCAGCGCCAGCGCCTTTGAAAAACCAATCATACCCGCCTTGGCTGCAGCATAGTTCACCTGACCAAACTGACCTTTTTGACCATTGATCGAGCTTATATTCACAATACGACCGAATTTTTGATCGCGCATACCGGGCACAATGACACGACACATATTGAAACAAGAGTTCAAATTAGTATGCATAACAGAATGCCAGTTTTCTTCAGGCATCTTATGGAACATGCCATCGCGCGTAATTCCTGCATTATTAACAAGAATGCTAACGTCACCAAGACTTTCAACAATCTCGGCATAACCGCGCTCACACGCTGTAAAATCCGACACATCAAACTTGAAAGCTTTGCCGTTACCATTGGCCGCATCTTCAAATTTCATGGCGGCTTCGTTGTTACCAAAATATACCGCAGCCACTTTGTGACCTTCAGCAATCAAGGCGTTGGAAATTGATAGACCGATACCACGGGTCCCGCCTGTTACGACTGCTACTTTTTGAGACATCTCTCTCTCCTCTAATACTTATCTTAAAACCTAAGCCACACTCTTTAAATTCATAGAGGCATCGCGCTCAAAACACATCGCAATACCCATACCACCACCAATACATAGCGTAGCAAGACCTTTAGAAACATCACGGCGCGCCATTTCATGCAGCAATGTTACGGCCACACGCGTACCTGATGCACCAATCGGGTGCCCCAATGCAATCGCACCGCCATTCACATTGACCTTCTCTGCATCCAGTGCCAATTCCTTAAGCACACAAAGGGATTGCGCCGCAAATGCCTCGTTAGATTCAACCAGATCAAGATCACTGACAGACCATCCAGCTTTCTCCAACGCTTTACGTGATGCAGGGATTGGGCCCGTACCCATGATAGAAGGGTCAACACCAGCCGTTGCCCATGATTTGACCGCAGCCAGAATAGACAAACCGCGCTTATCAGCTTCGCTCTTACGCATCAAAATAACTGCAGCCGCACCATCATTAATGCCCGACGCATTTGCAGCTGTCACAGTCCCGTCAGATTTAAAGGCAGGGCGCAGACCTGCCAGACCTTCTGCCGTCACGCCGGAGCGCGGAAACTCATCTGCTTCAATAACAGTATCACCTTTTCGACCCTTAATTGTCACAGGCACGATCTCAGTTTTGAACTTACCCTCGTTAATAGCCTTCTCTGCTTTTTGCTGCGAAGAGGCTGCAAAGTTATCCTGATCGCTACGAGTAATCTGATATTTTTGTGCAATATTTTCTGCCGTAATACCCATGTGGTAATCATTAAACGCATCCCAAAGGCCGTCTTTGATCATTGTGTCTGTCATACTGACATCACCAAATTTAACGCCGTCACGCATATGCATGGCGTGCGGCGCCAGACTCATATTCTCCTGACCACCTGCCACTACGATTGAAGCGTCATCATTAGCAATTGATTGCAATCCCAAAGCCAGAGTACGAAGACCGGACCCACAAACCTGGTTTATTGTATAGGCAGTGCGCTCCTGCGGAATACCCGCAGCAATAGCTGCCTGACGTGCAGGGTTCTGGCCGCAACCAGCTGTCAAAACCTGCCCCATAATAAGCTCATCCACATCCGCGCCAGAAAGACCCGTATCCGCGAAAACAGAACCAATTGCAATAGCACCCAAATCATGCGCCGCTACTGATTTCAAACCACCTGCAAAAGCGCCAATTGGCGTTCTTCTAGCGGCAACGATAACAACAGGATCTTCAGCTAAACTCTTGGACATGTGAACCTCTTCTGTAAGAATTGAAATGCTATTGTAAGTCCATCCATTACGATTGCAACCAGTTTAAAACAGGCTGCCAAACTTCTGATTCGGACTGTCTGCCCGTGATCATACCAATATGCCCCTTACGGGTTTTTAATACCGCAGCATGATCAATTAATTGTGCTAAAGACAATGAAGATTCAAGCGGCACAATCACATCGTTTTCAGATGCCACGACAAAGCATTCACATTTTAAATTCTGTGGTTGGATCACCTGACCATCGACGCACCATTGTGCTTTACCAGGCTGGTTCTTATCGTACCAATCAATAATACAAGTTCGCGCAAGATCCGCAGGCAAATCCACACCGTCATTCAGCCAGTCCTCAACAGCAACAAACAATGACGCCTCATCGCTATCTTGGTCCATTGCTGCAAAATTACTGAACTTTTTGAGGGCCCTCTGCGCATTAACCGCAGCAAAAACTGACTGTATCCAGTCCTTTGGCAAAGTCTGACCATACATGACCCGCTGAAGCGCCGGTGCCATGCCCGCCCTAACCTCTTTACGAAGCTTCTGGTCACCTGCCTCAAAATCCCAAGGGCTGGCAAGAAATACAGCTTTGCGAATTTTACCTTCTGCAATCTGTGCCGCGGCTGCCAACAATGTACCGCCCATACAATATCCAAGCGCATCAACACGGCCGCCATACTCTCCGACAAGATAATCAATGGCCGGCAATAAACGCTCTGTAATCAAACCATCCATAGTCTGTAGCTTTACGTCATCTACCGTTTCACCCCAATCAAGTAGATAACAATTAACCCCATGACACTGCAGCCAATTCATAAAGGATTTTTCCTCAGTAATATGAAGCACATCTGCCTTATTTATCAGAGATGGAATCAAGATTAATGGCACAGAAGATGCAGCATTTTTGTGACCTGATGCTGCCAGCAGCCGCACACTGCCCTGCTGCCAAACTGTATGTTCTTCCATCTCCCCTCTTTGATAAGGATGCTCTTGATACAACTTGATACCCTGCAACATATTGTGCAGGTCTTTTTCGTCCGCAAGGCCCATTTGCTGCAGACGCATATACTCCGCCTGAATTAAACCCATCTGCAAGGGAAGCGGCGAAAGGCCACGGCGCTGCCAGTTAATCTCTGCTTTGTTTCCGGCATTTTTCACTGCAGCAATTTTCCCTTTCCGCGTTGCAAAATTTGTGCATAATGGGCTATCAAATCCCTAGCATATATAAGGAGATTATCCATGACTAATGCAAAGAAGAAAGAAGATAACCCCACAGTTATCAAGAAATATGCGAACCGCCGTCTGTACGACACAGGTCGCAGCAGCTACGTCACTCTGGATGATCTGTGTGAAATGGTAAAAGAAGGCCACGACTTCGTGGTTTATGATGCGAAATCAGGCGAAGACCTGACACGTCAGGTTCTGACACAGATTATCGTAGATCAGGAAGCTAAAGGTGAAAACCTTCTGCCTATCCCGTTCCTGCGTCAACTCATCGGTTTTTACGGTGACAATCTACAGGCTTTTGTACCGGGTTATCTGGAACAAGCGTTTGATACTTTCACAAAAAACCAAGAAGAAATGCGTGCACAAATCAACAAGTCTTTTGAAGGCATGATGAACCCTGTCACGGCAATGGAAGAGATCAACCGTCAAAACATGGCTATGTTCGAAAAAGCTATGAAGGCGTGGCAGCCATTCTCGACTATGCCGAACTCTAAAAAGAGCGACGACTAATTTTGCGGCACTATTAGAATTCAAAAAGCGCCCCTTAGGGCGCTTTTTTTTTCGTCTTTGGTTAGGAGATGGAATTTAATTCATTTTAGTGCGAAAGACGTCATGATCACCAAACATATCAGAAGATGTCAGACCGCTATCACGTAAAGTAGATTGTGCTGTCGAGCTCATAATCTTACGGTGCATATGGTTTTCGGGAAGCCATACACGCTCTGTTCTAGGGAAGCCATATACATAACCCTGAATATAATCAATACCGTCATCAATAAGAATCTGTGCTTCTGCCAAAGTCTCGGCACCCTCACCTACTGTTTTCACATTAACTCCCTCAGCAAGTGTGCGCAGTGTTTTTACAAACAAGTGGTTATGATCGTCTGCAATATTGCGAACAAAAGACTTATCAATCTTAACAATATCAATATTCAAATTCTTCAGCTGTGAAAACGCTGTGTAGCCAGCACCAAAATCATCTAGCGCAACCTGACAACCTAGATCCTGCAATGTGCTAATGATGCGCATTGTCTTCTTGATATCATGAACAACCGCCGATTCAGTAATCTCGATAATCAAGCGCTTAGCAACACTCGGACGATCACGCAATGCGTAAACAAGGCTGCGTAACCAATCCTGATTAGCTAGAGTCAAATTAGAGACATTTACAGATAGGCGCAGTTCAGGGAACATCATCAATTCTTGAATAGCTTCTTGTAAAGCAAACTGATCCACCAAACGGCTTAAACCCATACGTTCGATCGCCGGAATAAATTCAGCCGCAGGAAGAACACGCCCCTTCTCGTCTTCCAGACGGATAAGAGATTCATGGAAAGATACTTCCTGGTTAATACCGTTCATAATTGGCTGGAAAGCCAGCTTCAAACGGTTATCCTTCATGGCATCCATAAAGGTTTCCGCCGATTTTAACAGCAAGCGGCTCTCACCCATCAAGCTATTGCTCTCATCATAAGACTCAAAACTGTTGCCGCCCTTGTCTTTAGCTAACTGCAGAGCACGCTCAGCCATAGCAAGATAAGACGCGGGATCTTTACTACTTCTCAATGATAAAGCGATACCACCAACAGACACGCTAATCCCTACAGGACCACGCTCGATCATCAGCGGCATATTGCTAAAGTTGTTAAGAATATACTGTCCGACAGCAGCCATTTCGTTATGTGCGCCTTCGGCAAACAAAACGCCAAACACATCGCCATCAACGCGAATTACTTCTGCAGCACTGCCAGCAATTTGCTCTAAGCGCTCACCAGTACGTTCAAGAATTTCATCAGCCTTACTGGCACCAACGACTTCATTGAACATAGCCATACGGTCAATACCAACCGTCAGCAGGTATCCTGTTCTATGTGCTGAATCCCGGCGCGCTTGATCCTGCCAGTCAGAAAGCTTGGAAAGCATTACACGGCGGCCGCTATGAATATGACCACCACCACCGGCAGCCATACGTGCAATGTTAACTTCTTCCTTAGGCATCACAACTTCAGGAGCGGCCTGAGAAACACTTTTCTCCAAACGTCCGCACAACAAAAGACGCCCAGATGCATCATCATGCTTCAAAGACGCTGTCTCAGTGACATCTATATTAATGCCGCTACCAGAACGTATTTTGAATTTTGAACTAAACTCATCTACAGACTCGCCGGCATCCAGTTTGCCACGCGCTGTATCGATATAATTCTGCACATCAGAAATGCGCTGCGGCGTATCATGAGGGTTTAGTAATAAATTGAATTGATTGCTGTTTTGAGGAATCTGCTCTCCGCTATGGCCGGCAAAGCTCTCCATGTCTCCG
>Ga0208570_1000606_pt1 | contig 12381 bp, 7 predicted proteins | sample DeeseametaMP1202_FD_184192 | JGI IMG/M metagenome (GOLD analysis project Ga0208570, IMG submission 184192) | Marine microbial communities from the Deep Indian Ocean - MP1202 (SPAdes) | ecosystem: Environmental > Aquatic > Marine > Oceanic | place: South Indian Ocean | collected 2011-03-08
AATTCGTCAGGGTCTGGAAAATGATATCATCAAACACGAAAGCTTCCGCAAAGGCCAAGCCGGTATCACCGAATTATGGCCGCTGGAAAAGCCGGACACTGCCGATGAAGAAGAACCTTGGGATGCCCCCATCACCATTACAGAGCAGCAATCGGGAGAAGTTAAGCTTGCTAATAAAATTGCCGACCAGGTTAAAAACTGGTTGGATAATGACGAAACTCTAGAGTCCTTTGACCGCCCTATAAAACCGGGCGATATTATGATTCTGGTACAGACGCGTACAGCCTTTCAAGCGCGCCTTGTCAGGGCCTTAAAGAGCCGTAATATTCCTGTTAGTGGTATCGATAGAATGGTGCTAGGCGATCAGATCGCTGTCATGGATCTGCTTGCCTTAGCGCGGTTTGCCTTGCTACCGGAAGATGATCTAAGTCTTGCTTGTATTCTCAAATCTCCTCTAATTGGCTGGGCTGACGATACACTATTTACCTACGCATATGACCGTGAGAAAAAGCAGAGCCTGTGGGCACGTCTACAAAACTGTGAAGACAAAGCCGTATTAAGCTATTTGCAGCGTGCAATTAAGGACGCCGCAACCATGCATCCCTTTTATTTCTTCGGTAATATTCTACAAACACCCTGCCCCGCCAGCGATGTCAGCGGCCTACACGCTATTCATGCACGGTTGGGCGTTGAAGCCTTCGATCCCCTTGACGAATTTATGAATGCTTGCCAGAACTACGAACAAAATCATGTGGCATCCCTACAAGGCTTTCTCGTCTGGCAGCAAAAAGACGATATTGTTATTAAGCGCGAACTTGAAGAAGCTGGCGGCGCCGTACGCATCATGACAGTCCACGGCTCAAAGGGCCTACAAGCGCCTATTGTCTTCCTGCCCGACACAACACGTACACCTGATCCTCGCAAAAAACCTGCTTTCTTATGGCCTGACAAGACGGGGCTAAACGTCCCTTTATGGTCGCCCAAGAAAAGTATGAACACACCGCTGGTAGATCGCGCACAAGAGCTTCTGTTTGATAAGGAATATGAAGAATATCGCCGCCTTCTATACGTGGCCATGACCCGCGCCGAAGAACGCCTATATGTCTGCGGATATAAAAAGAAAAGCGATCCGTCTGCCGGTAACTGGCACGAGCTAATTACAAACGCCTTCCATAGCCACCCAGAATGCAAAACCATCGAATGCGATGATGGCGATATTCTGCGCATCACCGATCCGCGTACAAAAGACCAAGATCGTAAAAAAGACGCAACTACCCAAAAAGCCGAACGTAATATCGTAACCCTGCCACAATGGGCGCACGAGAAGCCCAAAGCCGAGCCTTTCCCGTCGAGACCCATGGCACCGTCACGCCCCTCAGGCCAGCAACCTGCTGCGCGTTCACCGCTACATGAGGCTGCGGAGCAGAAGTTTCTGCGCGGAAACATCACCCATAAACTGCTTCAGCTATTGCCTGACTTGCCATCAGAGCGCCGCGCTGAGGCTGCTCGTCATTATCTGGGATTGCCGGCACATGACCTGTCACAAACTCTGCAAGACAGCATCTTCGAAGAAACAATGGCTATTCTCACATCGCCAGATTATGCATTCTTTTTCGGTGTAAACTCACTCGCAGAAGTGCCCGTCACAGGCTTCGTCAATAATATGCTGGTCAGTGGCCAGATCGACCGTTTATATGTCAGTGACACTGAAATCCATATTCTGGATTTTAAAACCAACCGCCCGCCGCCAAAAGATCCTGCCAATATTCCTGATATATATCGCCAGCAGATGAAAGCTTATCGCGACATTGTCTCTAATATTTACCCTGATCGTAAAGTCTATTGCTACCTATTATGGACCGATGGCGCGAATCTCGTAAAATTACCAGATTTATAGGTATTCTGCCCGTTTTCGTGGAAGAGTGCAGACCATCACTTGACGCACCGCCATAAAATTCCATTATAATTAGTGCAGTAAGAACGCGATTCTTGGAATATGAGTATTCTAGCGGGTTCGCGGGGTTAGCGATAGAAAGGATACCCTCAATGACAAGTGTAAATGTAAAAGATTCAGATTTTGAAGGCGAAGTATTGAACGCTGAAGGCCCTGTGATGGTTGATTTCTGGGCAGAATGGTGTGGTCCTTGTAAAGCCATGTCACCTTTGGTTGACGAAATCGCCGGCGAAATGGGCGAAAAACTCAAAGTCGTAAAAGTGAATATCGACGAAAGCCCTGAAGCACCGACAAAATTCGGCGTCCGCGGCATTCCGACATTCATGATTTTCAAAGGCGGTCAGGTTGTCGACACGCGTGTAGGCGGTATGTCTAAATCACAATTGACGGAGTGGGTCGAAGCAACTGTCTAAGACACACACATCAGATAAATTAAATAAAAGCCGCTAAATCAGCGGCTTTTTTGTAACTTGTGATCATAATAATTTATGATTTCGTAGAGTCGGGTCCCAGAACCATAATCATCTGACGACCTTCAAGCTTTGGTTCCAGCTCAGGTTTACTGACATCCGCCAGCTCTTCCTTCATCTTTCGCAGAACGCCTAAACCGATATCTTGGTGCGCCATTTCACGTCCACGGAAACGCATAGTCACTTTCACTTTATCGCCTGCCTCAAGGAAACGGCGAGCATTGCGCATTTTGACTTCGTAATCGTGCTTTTCGATACCCGGACGGATTTTGACTTCTTTAACGTCTACTGTTTTCTGCTTCTTACGGGCTTCAGCGGCTTTCTTTTGCTGCTCGTACTTATACTTACCGTAATCCAGAATCTTACAAACAGGAGGATCTGCATTCGGAGAGACTTCAACCAGATCAAGGCCGGCTTCCTCTGCCATTCTTAGCGCTTCAGGTACACTTACAACGCCGGCCATTTCACCGTCGGCGTCTACAAGGCGGACTTTTTCCGCTCTGATATTTTGGTTCACTCTTGGCCCGTCATCATTACGGTCGCCGCGACGTGGTGGCATAGGTGGTCTTGCGATGGTCTTATCTCCTTATACTGTTAGTACAAATTGCAATCGATTCATTAATATGGTGCTTCGCATTCTTTTGCAAGGGCTTTGATCGCCTCTTCCGCGCTCACCACATTCGTTTGCTGAGATCCCAAACGTCTGATAGCAACAGTTTGTTCCTCGGCTTCACGCTTCCCGACAACGAACATTACAGGCACTTTGGCATCCGCCGAATGCTCGCGTACCTTGTAATTGATTTTCTCGTTACGAATATCCGCTTCAACACGCAGCCCCATGGCACGCATTTTTTCTGTAAGCTCCAACGCGTAATCATCAACTTCGCCTGAAATCGTCGCTACAACGCATTGCGTAGGCGCCAGCCACAACGGAAGCTTCCCGCCATAACTTTCCACCATAATACCAATAAAGCGCTCCAGCGTGCCTAAAATCGCGCGGTGAAGCATCACAGGGCGGTGCTTGTTACCATCATCCCCGATATAGGACGCATCCAGACGCTCAGGCAGCACAAAATCAAGCTGCAGCGTACCGCACTGCCATGTACGGCCGATCGCATCGGTCAGGTGAAATTCAAGCTTAGGACCGTAGAACGCCCCTTCATTCGGCAGTTCTTCGAAGGCAAGACCCGCTTTATCCAGCGCTTGACGCAAACCGTCTTCCGCGCGATCCCAAACCGCATCATCACCCGCGCGTACATCAGGACGCAGCGCAAGCTTAACTTCAACCTCATTAAATCCAAGATCAGCATAAACCTTCTGCAACAAATCACAGAACGCTACACTTTCTTCCATGATCTGGTCTTCACGGCAGAAAATATGCGCATCATCCTGCGTCATTTGGCGCACACGCATCAAACCGTGCAACGCGCCATGGGCTTCGTTACGGTGACAGCAGCCAAATTCGGCAAAGCGGATCGGCAAATCACGATAGGATTTAACGCCCTGATTAAACACCTGTACGTGCGCAGGACAGTTCATAGGCTTCAGCGCCATCAACTTTTCAAACGCCTTGTCACTAACAACAGGGCCGTCTTCTTCCGTGCTTGGAATCTCATCAGGTACCACGAACATATTCTCGCGGAATTTGCCCCAGTGGCCTGATTTCTCCCACAGCTTATTATCAATCAGCTGCGGCGTCTTAATCTCAAGATAACCCGCATCATTCAGACGGCGGCGAATATAGCTTTCCAGCTGGTTATAAATCGTAAAGCCTTTAGGGTGCCAGAACACGCTACCCATCGCTTCTTCCTGAAAGTGATACAGATCCATCTGCGCGCCTAGTTTACGGTGGTCACGCTTCTCTGCCTCTTCCAGCTGTGTCAGATAGGCTTTCAGCTCTTTGTCATCACGCCAAGCTGTACCATAAATACGGGTCAGCATCTGGTTATTCTGATCACCGCGCCAATACGCACCGGCCACCTTCATCAACTTGAACGCACCGATAAATTTCAAATTCGGCAAATGCGGGCCGCGACATAGATCGATAAAACCCGTATCGCCTTGCGCATAAAGCTGGAAATTATCATCCTGATCCGCGCCTTCAATAATCTCGACCTTATACGGCTCGCTAAGCTCTTTAAACGCAGCCACAGCATCGGCTTTGCTATTCAGGCTCTTAACGATAGGCGCATTGCTTTCTTTAATGCGGCGCATTTCCTTTTCGATCTTTTCCAGATCATCGGTCGATAACGGCTCTTTAAATTCGATATCGTAATAAAAGCCGTTCTTGATTGTAGGACCAATCGCCAATTTTGCGTCAGGATAAAGGTTTTTCACAGCACGCGCCAAAACCTGCGCCGCCACTGTGTGGCGCATGATCTCAAGACCCTCTTCGCTATCCAGCTTGATAATTTCAAAGGCTGAATCCTCCGTGATCGCATCACTCAGATCGCGCTGCTCACCGTTAACTTTGACAGCAACAGAGGCCTTCGCCAAAGACTTGGCAATAGACTCGGCAATTTCCATACCCGTGACACCCGTCTCATACGTGCGCGTGGCACCATCTGGAAGGGTAATAGTAATCATTTTTGCGTCACTGGCTTTGGAAACTTCTGCCATGGTTACTCCTATAGGTTTTTCAAACCCGTATATTTGCAAAGATATGAAAACAAAGCAATAAACGTTTTGCAGTGCATATAGCTTTTATCGAAGGATCATATACAAAAGATAATTTGAACTATTGGGAACTAAATCTATTTTATATTTATTGGTTTATTTATTAATTTTAAAAATTTTCAGAAAGACTTTAAAATGCCTGACAATACAGACAAGTATAACGAGATAAAGACTGACGGGGATATCCTGATCATGGTGATTACTAAACCGATCACCCAAGAAGGATACAATGACAATTTCTTACCTGCCTTTAAATCTATAATTGAAAAATATGGCGCGGTAAAAACCTTGGTACATTACAAGGACTGCCAAGGCTGGGAACAGGAAGCGAGTTTTGACGATCTTAAATCGATCGCCGAGTATGGCAAATACTTGACAAAATACGCATTCATCAATCCGCCATCAAAAGAAGTATTCAAAGCACAGCTCAGCAAAGATATGCTGCCGGGCGAAATGCGCGTCTTTACCGAAGATCAATATGACGAGGCCATGGCTTGGCTGAAAGAATAACGCTTACCGTTCATTCATCGCATTATCCAGCGTCTTAACAAGCGGCTTCAGAATATACTGCATGACGGTTTTCTCGCCTGTCAGAATATCAACGGACGCCACCATACCCGGAATGATGTTTAGAACTTCATCCTTGCGTGTAAGGCTGGTTTCATTTGTGCGCACGCGGACGCGATAAAAAGTCTCACCTTCTTCATTGGTCAGCGTATCGGCAGAAATATCGATTACTTCACCTTTTAAACCCCCATAGATAGAGAAATCATAAGCCGTAATCTTGACGACAGCAGGTTGATTAGGGTGCAAGAACGCAATATCCGATGGGCGAACGCGCGCCTCGATAATTAACTGGTCATCTTTTGGCACAATCTCGATTAAATCCGCACCTGGCTGCACAACACCGCCAACTGTATTCACAAGAATATCTTTTATCGTGCCGTCAACTGGCGCTTTGATCTCTGTACGTACTTTACGGTCTTCTAAACCTGAAAGAGTTTCACCAATAGAGCTCATCTCAATCGTTGTCGCGGCAAGCTCGGTTTGTGCCTGCGCTTTGGCTGCATCAGTCAGCTCTGCAATACGCGCCTGCGCCTCATCAACCGCAGACTGCGCCTGCGTTAACGAAGCCATCACGGTATTCAATTCTGTCTGGCGCTCTTTGATACCACGCTCTAACTGCAACAGCTCGACCTTAGGCGCTGATCCACGTTCAACCAGCGGTGCGATCATATCGCGTTCCTCATTGGAAAGACGCAGAACCTCACGCAAATCAGATACACGCGTACGCAGACCTGTAACCTCTTGTTCACGTTGGTTCAGCTGTTGCTGTAAGACTTGTGTCTGGCTAGAGAGATTCTGCACATTGGCACGGAAAGACTCGAGCTCTTCCTGCACGCTCTGCGGCACTTCCTTCATAACTTCTTCAGTAAAGTTCGGTGTCGGCAGACCCTCCGCTTCAGCTTTCAAACGCTGTGTTTTGGCGAGCAGGCCCAAGTAACGCGCACGATTAGAGCCCAAATCTGAGGACGCCTGAACGTCGCGCAGACGCATCAGAACCTGCCCCGCCTTCACCTCGTCACCCTCACGCACCAAAAACTCTTCGACAATGCCGCCTTCAAGGCTCTGGAGCTTCTGAATTTCAGTCGATGGTATAACCTTGCCATCACCGCGCGTAACCTCATCCAGCGCCGCAAAATTCGCCCAAATCACGAAAATCACGAAAAACGCCGCAATAAACATCAAAATCAAATGCTGCGATAACGGCAAATCATCATCCGTATTAAAGAAACGATCCGCTTTCGCTTCGGCCACCGCCAGCTTCTCTTTCGCCCAGTCGCCACGCACTTTGGCCCAGCCAGCAGCATCATTGATGCTCTGATCCTCTTTTACCTGTGCCTCTTTGCCTTGTGCGCCTTGCGCTTTTTTGTTCTCAGCTGCGCTCATGATTAAACTTCCGTATTTTCTGCCTGCGTGCCGTATTGGCGTGCCTGCAATTTAGAAATCACTTCGTCTTTAGGTCCAAATGCCACAATACGGCCGCGATCAACAAGGATCAGCTTATCAACCAATCCCAGCATCGCACCTTTATGCGTAATCAGGATTGTCGTCTTACCCTCACACAACGTGTGCAGACGCTTCTTCAGTCTGTTTTCAGACGCAGGGTCCATAGACGCGGTCGGCTCATCCAAAATCATAATCGGCGGATCGTACAGTAGCGCCCGTGCAATCGCGACAGACTGACGCTGACCACCCGATAACGCTTCACCGCGCTCACCGACAGGTGTGTCCAAACCATGCTGTGTCTCTTTCAAGAATTCCATCACGCCCGCCATTTCAGCAGCGCGCAATACAGCCCGTTCAGGCGCAGTTTCATGCCCCATAGTAATGTTCTCACGCACAGAGCCGTAGAATAGCTGCGGATCCTGCTGTACTGCACCAATCGAGCGGCGTAAATCACCCGGATCAATCTGGCGTACGTCTGTGCCATCAATCTGTACGCTTCCGCTCTCAGGCTGATATAGGTTCAGCAGCAAACGCTCAATCGTTGTCTTACCTGAACCTACAGCACCAATCACGCCCACGCGCTCTCCCGGCTCAATCACAAAGCTGACACCCTTAAGGGCTGGTACGGATTGTGAAGGGTACTTAAACAATACTTCCTTAAACTCAACACGGCCTTTCATAGCGGCTTTGGAAATAAAATGCTTACCCGCAGGACGCTCGACATCCTTTTTCATCAAGGCATCCAGCTGTTCCAACGCTTCACGTGATTGATGGTAACGGATCAAAAGTCCGGCCACCTGCGCCAAAGGCGCCATAGCACGGCCAGACAAAATCACACAGGCAATCAAGGCGCCCATGGAAATCATGCCTTCAGTGATCAAATATACGCCTGTAATCACAAGTGCCACATTGGTCACCAGCTGGATAAACATCGCATAGTTAAGCGCAAAAGCAGAAATACGCCGCGATTTAACAGCTGTACCGGATGCTTTCACAGTCAGCTCTTCCCAGCGGCGCTGGATGTGGCCTTCACTGGCCTGCATCTTGATCGTTTCAAGACCGCTGATCGTTTCAAACAGCAGCGCATTTTTAAGCGCGCTTTCATTCATCGACTGACGAATGATCTTGCGCATCGGCTTTTGTAATATCCAGCCCATTACCAAGACAAGCGGCACAGCGACAGCCGGCACAACCGCCAGCCATCCGCCAATGACCATAATCATCAGGATAAACATCACCACGAACGGTAGATCGATCATTGTGACCATCGTGGCAGACGTAAAGAAGTCGCGCAGCCCTTCAAATTCGCGCATATTACTGGCCAGAACACCCGCACTGGCTGGACGCGATGCCATCGTCATCCCCATAATTTGCTCGAATAGCTGCGCCGAAATCTTGATATCAGCCTTACGGCCTGCAATATCCAGAAAATGGGCGCGCAGATTTTTCAGTATAAAATCAAAGACATAGACAATAAGTACGCCCGCAGCCAACACCCACAGCGTATCAAACGCCGCATTCGGCACAACGCGGTCATACACGTTCATGATAAACAGCGGACTTGCCAACGCAAATATATTGATCATAACCGCGGCCAGAACAACTTCCTGATAAATGCGCTTATTCTTTTTCAGAACGCCCCAGAACCAATCACGGGCCGTATTAATTTCCGAAGGGCCCGCACGATCATCAGAACGCGCCACAGGGCGTACAAAGAACGCATAATCGGTATAGAGCGCCTTAAGCTGCTCCAGCCCCATAATCTGCTTTTCTTCTTCCGTCTCGGGGAATTGCACCAAAAAGCGCGTTTCAGGATGGATTTGTGCTTCTTGACCAGGCTCCTGCAAAGGGGGTGTTTTGTCAGGATATTCAATATCCCATAAAATACAGGCCTGTTTGTTTTTCAGCACCAGAATACAAGGCAAAGTCGGCGCAACGGCCAAGGCCTCTAAGGGACGTTCCACCAGCTTGGCATTCATATCTGCGCGCTCGGCAGCACGCATGAAAATCTCAGGGCTCATCCCTTCTTTCGGGATCGGCAAACCGGCTGTAAGAGAAGAAAAACTGGTACGGCGACCATAATGCCCTGCAACAAGGCGTAAACACTCGGCCAGTGGGCTGTGTAATGCTAAACGGTCAGCCTCTAACGGCCATTTATCGGGAACATGATCAGACGGAGTCTGCTCTGCAGAAGCGGTAACTTCTGCAGTTTGAGGAGTATCTTCATTTGATGAAGGAGTCTTCTTTGCCTGATCCTTAGGCTCTTTGGTAGACTTTGCCAACTGACTGATCCTGTTGATGTTTTCCCTATATAAGAAACCTAGTATAGGAAAGAAAAGTTAAGAACTTTTTACATCTTAGCAGGATCTGACTCACGTTGATAGGCCACACCGAGAGTTGGCAGCAATTCGCCTTTCAGCGCAATCAAGCTGTATACAGCAAACATTTCCAGAAACTCAGAGTTCACAGCGTTTGAGCGGGAAACGAACAATTCGTTTTGTGAGTCCAGAACGTCCAGCAATGTACGACGGTTTAGGTCAAACTGGTCCATATATGCCTTAACAACTTCTGTGTTGGCATCAGCCTGTGCTGAGAATTCACGAGCCTGTTCACCGGCAGCAACCATCTGCGCCCATGTCTGACGTACGTTGTTTTCCAGCGCACGCGCAGCTTCAGCGCGGGCCTCTTTAGCTTGTGCTTCACGGCTGATATGCTCACGAACACGAGCAGTATCACCACCACCGCGGTAAAGGTTCCAGTCCATAACAACCAACGCAGATGCGCTTGTGTCACGGCCACGAACACCATTCAAATTGTGACCTGTACGAGCATTGAGCTGCAGATCAACCTGAGGGTGGAACACGCTTTTCGTGCCTTCATATTCGGCATTTGCCACTTCGATATCAGCTTCGAAAATGTCCAGAGTCGGGCTCTGAGCCAATGCAAGCTTAACTTCACGCTCGATATCTGATGACAAGGCGTCAACAGGAACCAATGGCATAATCAGATCACCGGCAGGATCACCAACTTCTTCAATGTAGCTAGCTTCGGCAAAACGTAGAGCCTGACGCACAGACGCTTCGTTCGCACGCGCAGATGCCAAACGGGCACGCGCTTGTTCAAGGTCAGCGTTTGTTGAACGACCCGCAGTCGCGCTATCGTCAATCTGCTCCAGAATTGAGATGTGCTGTGCCACGTTCTGGCGGGCAATTTTCAGCAATTCGCGCTGACGCATCACGTCCAGATAGGCTTCAACAATCGCCAGACCAACCAGTTCGTTAGCTTCACGCACACGGTGTGAGGCTGACAGAACGCGCTTTGTCTGACGCAGGTTTTCGTATTTTGTTTCCATGCCGTCCCACAGCAGCTGTGTGAGAGTAAGACCGGCCTCATAACGCCACAGCTGTTCTGTGTCATCGCCGGCACCGGCACGTGTCGCAGGATCATCACTATGTTCGTAACCAGTGTCACCGCGGAAATCCAAAGATGGCAGGTAAAGAGCTTTAGCTTGGCGCAGCTCTTCATCTGTTGCACGGCGGTTTGTTTGAACAACGCCGTTTTCCGGATTTGTGTTAATACCAATAGCAACAGCATCACGCAGGCTCAAAGCCTGACCGATATTTTGTGTTGGTGTTGTGTCTTCGATACCCAATGGCATGTCGTTCATCACCGCAGCAGGTCTTGAATCGAGCAATAATGGCTCTGCATCCTGCGCTTGTGCGTGTGTCGCTGAAACCAATACCGCCAGCGAAGCTCCGAGTGCCAGTTTACGAATAGTCATGCGCTTCATAATCTCGTTCCTTGCAAGAATTTTTTGTTTTTATAAAAAGCTTTTCTCAGTGTTATGTTATGGCTTTTTTCGCCTACGGATGCAAGTAATTTCATAAATAAAAACAATTATATCGGGTCTGTATTTAAAACTACTTATATAAAAAATCAGGCGGATCCGAAGACCCGCCTGACAATCATCTAGTCACTCCCGTTAGGAATTTGGAGAGCTAGTGAAACCGTATTATGCAATCAGGTTGCCGCTGTTCAGATCATCAATTGAAAGACCTGTAACACCTTCCAGATTTACAGCCGCAATAGCGTCTGCTGCGTTACCTGAACCGCTGACATCAACAGAAATGGTTGTGCTGCCGTTGCTTTCAGTCGCAAACAAGAAGTCGTTGATGCTGTCTTGCAATGGATCGTAATCAGTGATCAGAGCAGACAGATCCAGCTGGTCGCCTTCTGCTGTGTTGAAGTCCAGGATTGTGTCTTGTGCACCCAGATTTTCAAACACAAAAGTATCAGCACCGTTGTCACCGAATAAGATGTCAGAGCCTGCTGTATCGAACAGAACGTCATCACCTGTCGTACCTTCGATTACAGGAGCAAACGTGCCCTGCAGCTTCAGGTAAGCTGTGCTTGTATCGCCATCGCCGTCTCTTAATGTGTATTCAAACACATCCTGAGGACAATCAACTGTGGCTGGCTCTTTTGTCATTTCAACATTGTTCAGCAGGAATGACGCGCCTTTGTATAGGCCTGCATTCGTTGAGTTCAGCTCAATGCTTGCAATCTTCTGACCGTAATCAGCCGCATCCAGTGTGAATGTGAAGTGACCGTCAACAATCTCGCTTGGAACAAACTGCTGCTCGCCAGTCACTGTCGTGCCATCAGCCAGCGTCAGAATGTAATCCGCGCCATGCAGACCATCATCATTGTTGTTGCCTAGCTCAGCGATAGTAATGCTGACTGTTTGTGCATCTTTGATGAAGTCGATATTGAATGTTTCACCGCTTGGCCAAACTTTCGCACCGTCACCTGTGTTGAGGTTATCAATACCCAAACCACTACCGTCGGCTGTATTAACCCATGTCAGATCAAAATCACCGGCATTGGCAACAGACACTGTAATACCGTCTTTGCTCAGGCTCTCTTGGATACCTGAAACATCAGATGCTTCCGGAGACAGAGAGTAAGTTTCAACAGTACCACCGGAAACCGCAGATGCATTCAGCTTATAAGAGTAGCTACCGTCTGCGTTAATTTGCAGAGTACCGAAGTCACCGTTTACGCTAACGCCTGTAGCAGGATCAACATCATATTCAACACCGCCGAATGATACTTTAACAACCGCGTTGTCCAGATCGTTGCTCAGGTCATCCTTAGCGCCAAAGCCGCCATTTTCACCTGTGATCACGTTACCGTATGCCGTACCGAAGAAGCCTGTGCTCTTCAGCGCCGCATCCAGATCGCTGGCATCTTTAACATCCAGAGCATTAC
>Ga0208570_1000610_pt1 | contig 12321 bp, 17 predicted proteins | sample DeeseametaMP1202_FD_184192 | JGI IMG/M metagenome (GOLD analysis project Ga0208570, IMG submission 184192) | Marine microbial communities from the Deep Indian Ocean - MP1202 (SPAdes) | ecosystem: Environmental > Aquatic > Marine > Oceanic | place: South Indian Ocean | collected 2011-03-08
GACGAGCGTGTTGAGCTCACTGTGAGTGGGCGTTTTGACGCGATGGAAACGCTGCTGGCCGTAGTCATCTTCGACATAAACGCCATCAAGAAACAGCAGCAGGTTGGCTGGGAAATCCATATTTTGATAATTGGTTTACATTGGATTGAATCCCTTCTGGATTTATCGAAGGGGTTTATGTTTGAGTGATGCAGCAGCGGACTCCGTTTGTTGATATGTATTAGTTCAGACTAAATCTGACACTTCCTATTGAAATAGAGAAGGTTGCCGGTTTTGATTGAAGGTAACTAAACCAAAAAATCAAAACACATTACGACGTAATTTTAATGCACCATAGTAACGACAAGATCGTGAAACACAAGATTAACCTGGTAAATTTATCTCATTAGCTGGATAACATATCCAAAGCCTGCAAAATGATGGGAGTTTCACGCGATACTTTCTATCACTATAATGAGGCTGTTAACCCTATCTGTCAGCCTTATCGTCCTCTGAAAAGTTCAAGTGACAACAAGGCTGACAGATAAGGCTCCTGTCGAACTACTAAGAAATCCTTAGTAGTTGCCTGCTCGGGTAACTCACCGTCTTTAAAGATATTTTTAAGGTGCATCAGCACGTTTTCAGGGGTGGTCGAATACTTCCCCCATCTGCAACTGGGTCAACCAAAGGCTTTCCTGCTCCAGTTGAATATCCAGTTGAACCGTGCCATCGGCAGAGGTGTAGATTTGTATATGTTGATTAGCCATTAAGCGCTCCTTGCTTTAGTGGGTTGAAAATTTCCTTAATAGAGCTGACCTCACAGCCACCGTCCATCCGAACTCCTAAGAAATCCCTGCAAGTTGCCTGCGTAAGTTCTTCCTCGGTGGTTATGAGCTTGCCCTTTACCATGGTGATGACCTGTGGTGATTTCCCTTTTTATCTTATGCGGCAACTTCTTCTTGCATACTGGGTGGAAACTGGATGTCCAGTTCTTCGACGGATAGTTTTCCAGAGATTAGTCGGGGTAAAAGCTGACTTTTAGTTTTTTCAAGAATTTCAACTTGCCTAAACAATATCTGCTTTTGGACTATCAGCGATTTCATTTTCTCAGGAACCAGCACCTTTATGCCTTCTATTAAAGATTTATTCAATTCAACCTGACCTGTCGAGCCGGCTGCCATAAATTCAAAATACTGTTGAAGCTTTGCCACAGTATATGCCAGATAAAAAGCATCAATCTTTTCAGGGTCTGCTCGGCAAATCGTCACATGAGAATCAACTGTTATGTTCTCTGGCTTAAACTCAACGACAGCGACTCTTCCTAAAGTACCAACGCCAGTGGAGTTTATTAAAGCGTCGCCATGTTGGATATATTTTGATTCGTCCGCCCTGGAGTCGTGACGTCTGGCCTCAGATAAATCTATCCTTCCGTCACGAATACATTTCTGGTTGATAACCAGGAGCTTTAGGTGCCGCTTATTATGCGGGAGCAGCGACAGGCAGTGCAGCGGTAGCATTAGGTCGCATACTTGGCTGTGGATCCACAATAGTAGATGCAATGTGGCATCTACGTGAGAAAGGTATATATGCATCCTAGGTTGAAAGCGAGCTACTTTCGAATCCGGAAATTTTGCAAAGGAGATAATCGTGGAATCATGGTACGGATTAATTGTCATAGCCGTTGTTGGATTAGCAGCGGTATCGACAATGATAGTGTTGCAAAACCTATGTGAAAAACGCCTTATAAAAGGTGGAATTTTGCCACACGAATCCGCCACTACAGATGAAGACATTGTACGTTTGGCGAACTCCGTCCATAAAATATTAGCCATTAAACGCTATCGACAAATTTATACAACCAGCTTGAAAGTCGCAAAAAGCAAAGTAGAAGCGATGGTAATAGAGTGAACGCCGTGTGCGGCATTCACGCTGCACTTGCAGCTTATTTCCTTCTCTCCTTGTAGTCAGTCCGTTTTGGCGTTATCCGAAAAAGCTCTGGCATTAAGGGTTGCTGGTAGCATGTTTATTTCTTCTAATCGATTATTCGCTTGTTATTGACCAGACCACATACAAGCGATTGGTACTGCCCACAACTTTTCTCCAAAGGGTAGAACATGATCGCCATCATAAAACAATATTCCGGAATGAAAGTGCTGCTCCACATGGCGGGCAAATCGTTCTATTCCCCTAAAATCCGATTTGCGTACGGTGGCAGACAACTTAGTTTCCATGGCGATGAAGCCCGAATCGGTTTCCAACACATAGCCCACCTCGTACTGGTCCATATCGCAATAATAGTAAAAGCTCACATCCGAATCGCACCAGCTGATTGTCTTTAGCGTCTCGATCAAGGAGGGGCAAGAGCAATGAAGTCCCCAACCCAAAAGATCTGCTGACACCAACCTCAGCGTTCAAGAAATACGCGCTACGCCTGATCAGAAATGCCGGAAAAGCCTTTATGGACACTTCGTTCAAAGTGAACATTCATTGCAAAGCGACCGTAGCGCGTAATTTCAGAACCGCTATCGAGGTGTCTTTAAGGTAGCAATGACATCGTCAATTTTATCTTGATCCGCCGTACTGATGGTAAAGACTGTTTCAGCATCTTGGTCACTCGCCAAATGCAGAGTGGCTGTATTCTCAACATACACCACGTAACCAACGTAACCGTCTTTTGAAATTTCTTTTATTTTCCAGTCTTTCTTTTTGGATAGCTCAAGCGCACGTTCGACAAAATCGGTCGCTGGCTGGTGTTCTTTTGGTAATATTTCTTTCTGAACATAACCATGAAATCCCCGTTCCCCGTAAAAACGAATGTCTTCCCCTTCTATTCTAGAAACTCCATTAGCGGGAAACCCAACATCAAGTCCGTTTGACAACCCCACAGGTATTGTACTGCTTTGATGTTGTGCGCAGCCTGCAATACCCAAAAACAACAAACATAGAAAGACTTTCTTCGGCATAAGGAGATCCCTTTAAAATTAAACATACAACTTACATAGACATACAACGCACAAACCCGCTGACTATATTATCAGGCTTGCCCAACAAAACCTGTCCCAGCCCATATGGCCACTTTTCGATCAAAGACTGTCAGAAGAGCTGCCTCACCCAAACGCAATATTGCCGTCAGTATCGAATCAACGTGAACCGGTAATCCCCCCTTTTTGGGGCGCTGTTTGTCCCTCTATTGTCTATCTATAAAACTTGGACACCGGAGTCACCATGGAATGTGAAATCATCCTGAATCCTGAACAGATTTCAGTCACCCTAGATCAGGAGGACAAGCAGGCACTTCAGGACATAAAAAGCATACTCGGGCAGTCAGGTTTGTTCGCTGGTTTGCTGTCGGCCACACACGTTTTGTCTTGGATGGACAAAGAAATAGGTATAGTCGCTATCGGAAACGAAGAGTGGCTAGACTTGGCAAAGACTATCGCCAACTCCAACCGCCTGACACTCCTTGGTGCTCAAAAGGCTTCAGCCGCGCAATACTCCCGCCATTCCACCAGGGGAACTCCTGAGCAAGCTCGCTTTTGGGCAAATTTTCAGAGCATCATTACCCGTGTAATAAAAGGTCAATGCAAATGATTAAACAAACTGTCTTCTCACTGGCACTTATCATGTCCTTGGGGTGCCAAGCCGACACCGCGAACTCCGGTTATACGGTTGTCACAAAAGAACAGATGAAAAGCTTCACCGGCCGAGCGATTTATACCACTGAGCAAGGTGCCTACGTGGGCGAGCTTAAGAATGGCAATCGCCATGGCTATGGTATCAGCTATGCACAAAACGGAACGGTGATGGCTGGACACTGGAAAAATGATAAGTTCATCGGAGAAGGCGTCATGATCAGCATGGACATCAACTCTGTATCCGCGGGCAACTTTGATGGTGCCATGCTGGTTGGAAATGGCGCTGTCAGCTTTGAGGGGGATGTCGCCCAAGGTGACTTTAAGAAAGGTTCAGCGATGCCTGATAATGTCGAGTGTTATCGCGCCGGCGAAAAGATTGACTGCAAAGACAGCAAGCTTTATGGCACGCCAGGGGGGTAGAAAGCCCCTCATCCATGCAGTTGCCGTAGCCGAATCATCACACGGCTGGAGAAATAAGTGAGAAGAAGTTGATTTAGAATGGTTTTTTTAAATTCAGACAGGGAGTTTGAAAATCCCCGGGTCGGTGGTTCGATTCCGGAACCGGCATAAGATTCAGTACCTTAGCCTGCCTTGTGCAGGCTTTGTTGTTTCTGGAGTTTGGGATGTAATCAATATGACTGCAGATTCTAGAAAAACCATATGCCCTCATTTTCCTGTTACTAAAATTCTAACGTCAGAATCATACCCCCGGTAATCTTTACGGCGCTTTGCTATCCCTAGCAACCATACGCCTATTACTCTGGAACTCCGCTGCAACGATTTGAGAACAGGATCACGTAAGCCCGATTGACCAATCGCTTCACTAGTACATACTCATATACTTAGCAGTGGAGAGTAAGAATGCAGTATCCAACCCCAACTCCGCCCGGTCAGGCTGTGGGCAGTGACTTTTATAACCTGACCAAAGGCAATCATCCGGTTCATTTTTTATTTGGTCTCTACCTTCCGGTAATCGCATTGTGTAGTTTGATTCACAGTTTCGATGCGCCCTACTGGACTGTCCTGGCGCAGTTCGCTTGGCTCATTATGGGAGGCTGTCTGATCCTGCTTTTGGGCATTGCTCCCAAAGAAATTAAGCTCAGCAGCTTTTTTAAGGGCTTGTTTGTGTATGGAACCCTATTTGCCTGGCCGGTATGGATCTATCATTTCCGGCGTCGTATTTCGCTTAAATAGCACTGCCTAAATCATGGCCTTTGCCTATTCGGCTGGCGGCCCTGATCGTTGAAGATGAAGGCCGTTATCCCGACACCAGAATTCGTGAAATTCACCAACGGGTGGGCCTCGAAATCCCCCGTTCACGAGTGCGCTGTCGAGCAACTTGCGATATCAAGGGGGAACGTCAAAGACCCCACTCAGGCTGTGGTAGAATTCGACATTCTCACCGCCTTGCCAGAGGGCGTGGTAAGAAAAACCTAACGACCTCTTATCTATTTACTCAAATCTCAAGATCAGGATCATACCGCCTGTATTCTGTTTCGCGTTTCACTCATCAAAGCAACCATACTTTTATACTGCTCTAAAGCTCCATTGTGTCTGAACGGAAGATGGGCATGACGACAGACCGTAGAGCGGAAGCACTGTTATTCCGGCGGATCCAGGGGGTGCCAGCTTGATAGATAGAGGTGCTTGAAGAGTCACACTGACATCAGTCAATCCACCATCTGCTCCATCAAATGGCTATATATCACTCAACTTTCAACGTCGTTTGGCTTGTCCTTACACCCATAGTCGAATCTATAGATTCGATTTTAGATTGGAAATTCTATTTAGCACTAGGATCGAATCTGTGAGTTCGATTTTCTGTGTTACTCTGACATGAATAATGAAATCTAATCTGTAGATTCGATAAAGCGAGGCAATATGGCAGATAAGATGCAGAGCGAGAGTACGGCGCAAGACAGCACCCAACGTATGCGCCGTGTGGGCAATACCATGGAGGCCGGCGCATTGATAAAGGAGAGTCGCAAAAAGCAATCGATCCGCCAGGATGATATAGGAGAAATGATCGGTGCCAGCCACCTTTATGTTCGCAATGTGGAGACGGGCAAACCGACTGCAAATTGGGGTGGGGTGTTCGCACTGTGTGAGGAGCTGGGCATTGAGATCTATTTTCGGCTTCCCAAGGATCGGATGAACACGGATGACTGAGCGTTTCCTGGGGGTAATGATCGAGGGGCAAACAGTAGCCAGCCTTATCGAAAACAATGGTCACTGGCAAATGCTTTATGAGGATGCTTGGCGGCAACAAGGACACCCCTTGTCACCCCAGTTTCCACTGAGTCAGACGGCCTATGTAGATAGTGGCACTTGGCGACCGGTCCAAGCATTCTTTGATAATCTGCTCCCGGAAGAAGCGGCCCGTAAGCTGATGGCGAGCGATGCTAACGTCGACCCGGAAGACCATTTTGCATTGCTTGCTTATTACGGCATGGAAACGGCAGGTGCGCTGACATTGATTGATCCTGAGCAAAGTCGCGCAGTGGAGTCAGGTGAGCAGTTAATACTACCTGATGCCCTGTCGGCTCGCATTCAGCAACTGCCCAAAGTAGCCCTTTCCCACGGGTCACCAAAACGAATGTCTCTGGCAGGCGCACAACACAAACTGCCAGTGATTTATCGACAGGGAGAAATATTTGATCCCGTCGGGATAACCCCTTCGACCCATATCCTAAAGCCTGATCATCAAAATCGGGATGTGTATCCTAATACGGCAGCTAATGAGTGGTTCGTTATGACATTGGCGCAGCGGGTGCTTAGTGACATACCGAACGTTGAACTCACCAAGGTTCCTGAGAGCGTGTACCTGATTACCCGTTTTGACCGTACCAGGTTCAAGGAACAAACTCGTCGCCGCTATATGATCGACGGCTGTCAGGCGCTTGGGCTTAACAGCACTAGCAAATACGCGCAGTGCACCATGGAATCCTTATTGAAACTGGCTGAACAATGCCAGAAAAAAGCCCAAACCCGGATGCGGCTATTTGAATGGCTTGTGTTTAATTACTTGGCCGGAAACTCAGACGCGCATTTAAAGAACGTGAGTTTTTTCTATGACAGTGATGGCCTGGAAATTACACCCGCTTACGATCTGTTATGCACCTCAATTTACCATGGTCAACGTCCTGGCCAGTGGAACGAGGATCAATTGGTAACGCCTTTGGGCAAGACCAAGGAATTTGGTGCAATCACTCGCGAGGACATCATGGCCGTTGCAAGCGAACTGAATGTTCCGAAACGAAAAGCCGACGAGCTAATGAATCGCTGGAGCACTTCCCTGCCAACAATAGCGAATGAGATTTTGGATACCTCCATAGCAAAAGGCAGGTTAGATGCGGGTGAAATAAGGACTCTTCGTCTGATCATTCATGGGCCCATAATGGAAGCTTGCCAACGGATTTCCAGATAAATCAAGCTAGCTGCAAAAGCACCTATCAGTGGTCGTTAGTTCTAACAATGGATTCGGCGTTTAACGTATCGCAACGGATGAGTGTCAGTTTGATTCACAGTTTCAATGCGCCTTACTGGACTGTCCTGGCGCAGTTCGTTTGGCTGATTGCGGGGCTGCCTGATCATGCTGTTGGGAATAGCCCCCAAAGAAACCAAGCAGTATGGATCTATCGTTTTCGGGGTCGTATCTAGATTCAAACACGCTGTTTAGTATCCAATAGAAATTAACAGGCGAAAGCTATATATCTAGATTGTCGGCACTCGAAATGATGTTAAAAGGCTTTCTTAAAACGTCTACTGTCCCCAGCTTCTCGCGGGTTCCGGCAGGAAGCTCATTATATCGAGGTGCCAGCTCAAACACTTTAATGGCATCGTAAATGACTAAGGAGCCTCCTTTGGATAGGCCTTCCGCTTTTTCGGGCGCGTAGTGAGCTAGAATAGAAGCACTCACCAAATACTGATTCATGGCTGGCTTTGCACATTCATAATTAGCTTTGGTGGCATGATACATCATTACCAGCTTCTTCTGATCCAGAGTTAACGAAAGCCCTGAGAATATATCTTTGGGCAGGGTGGATTCAGACTTCTTGCAGGCGTCCAGCGCTTCTGAATACGCATCCAGATCTGTTTGGGCTTGCTCTAGAGCTATTTTAGCCAGTTGCTGGTCATCGTTCGCTAAACAAGCCGAAGGTAGGACCATTGCCATACACAAGATTAGTATTTTCTTCATTTATCAATTTTCTCCCTAATGCACAGAGCAACCATCAGAAATGGCGCGCCAGAATTGCTTTTCTTGGTAATTGCTCACGTTTAAAAATGCCATCATGGCTTCCTGCTCAACCCGTTTGCGCGCTATAGCTGGCACACCCTTCATGGTTTTTGCAAACTCTTCAAAATCATAAGTTGAGACGCTGACAGAAGCCTCTATAAATCTGTTACCAGCGAACATATCGTGCATTGCACCAACCGACAAGGCGACAGCCAGTACGTTTGCAACTTCTCTTATACTCCGTATTGTTTCAATAGTGTCCTTACTTCTTTCTGATAGTGCAAGATTATCAAGACTTGGGCAATCCATGGCTACTCCTTATTTTAAGGTTACTCTTTATTTTAATGATGAGTAGTACACAGAAGTAGACAGCCAGAGAAGTAGACAGCCACAGAAGTAGACAGCCAGCACACAAAGCAAATGAATTTTTTGGATCAACAAAATTTGAGAGTTCAGGCTGAAATCGAACGCGAACGCGAACGAATCAATGGGAGAAAATCCTCCAACGTACACAGCGCAGAAGTTCAAATCCTGGACAATCTCACCAACGAGGGTGTGACCGATGACCTGGAGCTACTTGGCCCTGTAGCCACCGCCAATTTCTTCAAGATGATACTTTAAATCAATTGGTCTGTCTTCAGCCATACGTCCGACTGGACCCGCTCCCCCGATTGGAAAGTCATGCTCTATACCCGCATCAAGAGCTGTCCTATCTGCTCCTGTTTGACTGCCACTTATAATTTTACTAAGCAGTGACTGCCTTATACCTCAATTAAGAATAACTGCTATAAACTAATTTCAGAATAGCAAATGGTTCTACTGAAGTTCGTTTCAAGTTTGAAGTTCATTTATGCAGCCTGAATTGAAAGCGAGTTTCTTTCAATTCAGGAAATTTCACAACGGAGATAATCGTGGAATCATGGCACGGATTAATTGCCATAGCCGTTGTCGGATTCACAGCGGTATCGACAATGATAATGTTACAAATACTGCATGAAAAACGTCATATCAAAGGTGGAATTCTACCGCAAGGATTGCATAATGCGCATGAAGACATTGAACGCTTTGTGCATTCCGGCCATAAAAGATTAGCCATTAAACGCTATCGATAAATTTATGAAGTCAGATTGAAAGAAGCACTCACCCCGCCCGCCAGGTCAAATGGTCAAATCGCACAGAACTTTAATCAATAACGCGCTAAAATCCACGGTGCTTTTATGGATACTGTCGGTCATCAGACCAATCTTAAGGGGATATCATGCCTACCGGGAACAGAAGCATCAGAAATGTGATTTTTTCATTCGCTATTTTGTTCAGTACCAGCGCCTTCTCTGTTGTTACGGAATACACCTTGCCCGACGCACACACCGTCCCGACCGCCACTTTTATAACGGGCTCAACCGGACATATCCGAGTTCCGGTTTCAGTGCTTAGTGATGCAAAAGTTGCCAGCGCAGATGGTTTGGTATTTCGCTTCGCCGATGGATCAAACTTTTCAGTCCAGACACTAACGGACCGCAGCACCGGACACGCCGGGGTGAATATGCATACCTGGCCGGAATATCTGCTCGGATTAAAAACCAAAGGCCCCGAACCCGAAAGCTACGTGAAAGATCTAAAGTTATCCGGCGAACACATCATTAAAGATTCCATTGCCCCCACTGAAATCCGGCGCTTCTCTACTAAAAACGGCACCGGTTACTGGGCTGTCGGAAAGGAGAAATCCGCAATCGTTTTGACGAATACCGATATTACCGATCAGATTACGGTGATTTACACCAAGGATATGTCTGAATCTAAAATTCTGAACACGATTCTTAACGGAGTAAGCCTGTAATGTCATTATCAGCCGAAGAAAAAGACGATCTTATGGAAGTAATTGAAATCATTTATGGCTACGACTCCGAAATACAGAACTACAAAAACAGCTTTAACGATCAGACTGTTGATGCCGTGGAAGATGCATTTGCCGCATTGATTGAATGCAATAACAATATGAAGTCTCTGGTGGTAGATTTATTGGGTGGTGCCCGTTATCTGGTGAAGGGCTGGCTGAAGAAGATACTTGGTCAGGTCCGCAAAAGACTAGAGAATGAAAAGATTAAATTTAACGGATTAGCCTGCCGCAACGTAGTGTCGGGAAGCTGGAAATCAGCAATTATAATATCGACCTATTAAACAGAGCCGGAAACACCGACCCGCTGCAGCGCTTTCTTCTGTTCTTTCGCCCGCACCCTTTTACTCTTGGTACGCTTCAGATAAATCCAGATGCCGCTGTAAACAAAAAATACCGGCATCAGCGAAATCAACAACCACAGCCAGCGCACCAAAAGCCCGGCAAAGTTACCAATATGCAGCTGATAGCTGATCCCCAAAAACGATTCTGCGGCAGTGAGATCTTCCACACGCCTTACTTTTAATACTTCGGCAGTGACAGGATCAAGAGTAACAATTTCAGCGTTAAAGGCATCCTCAGGTTGAATGCGCACATTCACTGGCTGGCTATTCGATTTGGGCGCGTTTACTGATAGCAGCTTGCCGCCGCCCACCTCCTCTAACGCTACCTTAACGGCCTGATCAATATTGCGGATGCCTTCGTGCCCAGCTGCTTCAAGCGGTTCATGCTCACCTACTTCACTGAACGTAACAAAGCCGACAATACCCTTCACCGTGTTTTTCCAGTTGAAGCCAATGCCGGTAAACGCAATCAGGATCAGCACACCGGCTGCAGCCATAGCGGTGATGGAATGAAGACGTGACATAATTTTACGGTTACTGTCACGAAAAGAAATTTTAAGGCGGTCGATACGGCGTGGCGGGGTCATCCACATCCAGAACCCCATCAACGATTGCAGAATAAAAACAGATGCAAGCACCGACATCACATTGCGCGCCCAGGATCTGGCGTCTCCCTCCGGCACCAGCAACCACCGGTGTAGCTGCAAAACATAGCCGTATAAGGTCGTATTGTGTTGATAGTGTTTCAGCACTGTACCGCTAACGGGATCGACATTTGCCACCCCCTCTCCGTTGCCAAGCCAGATTTTCCAGGCATGTCCTTGCGCCTGATCCACAGCAATCACATTGACCGGAACCCCGGGCAACTGCTCTTCGAAATGATCCAACAAAGTTTCAAACGGTAATGGCACACCTGTCGTATCTGCGTACCACTCATCGGGCGCAACTTCTGCCTGAAGCTCTTCACCAAAAACAAGCAAGGCTCCGGTAATGCAGACCAAAACCAAAGGGACGGCCAAAGCCATCCCTATCCAGAGGTGAATTCTCAATAATTTACGAAACATTAAACTGGCCTAGATTACATGCTGTTTTTGTTTAGTTTAAAGAGAAAAGTCAACGCCCACCCAAAATACACGTCCAAGTTTACCTTCAGTATCGATAGCAGCACCTTCCAGAGTCGAGCTAAAGTCTTTCTCATCGGTAATGTTTTCTACCCGAATTCTGGCTGCGACATTATCCGACACCCACAATGCAGCCCCCAGATCGAAGCGATCGTAAGACTCGCGACGGGTTTCGGTAACACCACCTTCGTTGATCCGCTCAAATGGTTCGCCGTGAATGCCCGCTCCCCATACAGAGAATACGTCGGTCCAACGGTAGTCAAAGCGCAATGTAAGCTGATGATGTGCTACGTTCACGCCATTACTACCAAAAAAGATGTTGCCGTTCGCATCTGTGCCGTCTTCGCGGGTCGCTTTCACATCAAATACATGGTTGTATCCGGCGGATAAAGTTAATTTTTTGGTCAGCTTAGAAAGTGCTTCCAGTTCAACACCGGACTGCTCCACTTCTACGTTCATGATCGCACCATTTTCTCGTCTTGGTACATTCTCCTGAGTAATCGTATAGAGCGCAAGATCGACAAACCCCTTTGATAACCCTTGATTAACGCCAATTTCGTAACTGACTGATTCTACGATTTCGTCACCGGCACCCACCGGATTCAGAGCATCACTACCAAAATTACCGTATTTCTCATAGAACCGGTTATAACCGGTTGCAGCACTGGCACGCAATCGTGTTGACTCAGCTACAGAATAGGCTCCGCCCAGCTCCCAACTGAATACGCTATCATCCTGCAGGGTATCTTCCTGAGTTACGTCATTCAGAACGATGTCATTGTTAAACCAGGTGTTCCGTAATCCCAGGGTAACGATGGCATTCTCATTGAACGTCAGCGAGTTAGTGAACTTCAGCGCCGGATCGTTGAACGTATTGTCCCATTGTTTGTCGCGCAAAGTGTTTGTGATTTTATATTCGATCCCTGCGCTGCCGGAGTAACGAACTCCGCTGCTCAATTCGGTTACCATAAAATAATCGGCAAACAGCGTGTCGATTTTAGTACTACGGTCGCGGCCTCGGGCTTCCCACACGGTTCCGGTATCGGAATGCAGGTAACCGGCGCGAACGCTGGTGGTATCCGAGAGTGCATGATCCATGTTCACCGAGGCA